>Ga0208242_100080_pt1 | contig 136094 bp, 123 predicted proteins | sample SubbioAug_CSW13A_FD_184825 | JGI IMG/M metagenome (GOLD analysis project Ga0208242, IMG submission 184825) | Serpentinite rock and fluid subsurface biosphere microbial communities from McLaughlin Reserve, California, USA - CR12Aug_CSW13A (SPAdes) | ecosystem: Environmental > Terrestrial > Deep... | reverse complement strand
CGCACCGAGGACTGCGACGGGTCGCGGGTGAAGACGTGGATGACGCCGGCGATGGCGTCCGAACCCCAGATCGCCGCACGCGGGCCGCGCACGATCTCGATGCGCTCGATCTGCTCGAGCGGCAGGTGGGCGAAGTCGAACACGCCCTGGCCGGTGGACGAGACGCGCACGCCGTCCACCAGCACGAGGGTGTGCGGGGCGTTGCCGCCGCGCAGGAACACCGTGCTGGCGCTGCCCGGCCCGCCGGTGCGGGCCACGTCGACGCCGGCCTGGCGGGCCAGCAGGTCGATCAGGTCGGGCGCCTGGCTCGCTTCGATGTCCTCGCGCGTGAGCACGGTGACGGACGCCAGGGTCTCGCCGACCGGGCGCTCGACGCGGCTGGCCGTGACCTGCACGGCATCGAGCGTGCGCGCCGGGTCGGCGAGCGCGGGGCTGGAAAAGGCAACGAGGATGGCGGCGCAAAGCGCGCCACGGCGGTGGAACTGGGACATCGGAAAACCTCCTGGAACGCACACCCGCGGGAATGGCCGCGCGGAAAGCAGGAGGAGCACGCGCACGGCGCGGGGCCATGGCGCTGCCCCGTCGCCCTCCGCGACGTGCCGTGGTGGTGGCCGGATCAAGCCGGCCCGCCAGCCCCCGGCCGGTCTCCGGGCTTGCCAGTGGCGCGACGGGCGTCGCGCCGGCCTTCCGCCTTCCCATGCCCGGGGGCACAGTGGCTGAACTGGAAGGATTTGCTGGCCTACCGTTGCGGGGGCAGCGCCGGATTCAGACCGGCTTCCCGAGCACCAGGGGCAGGTGAAGTCTAGATGAAGCCGGCCGCCGGGGACAGGTGCATTTTTCCGTCGCGATCCGGCGGTGACCGTTGGACCCGCCGGAAAAATGCACCTGTCCCCAGCATGAGCGCGGCTTCAGTCGCGCAGGAACAGGCCGATGACGTCGTTGGTGAAGCGGCGGCCGAGCTCGGTGGGGCGCCAGTGCGCGCCCTCGGCCTCGAGCCAGCCGCGCTCGCGGGCGGTGGCCAGTTCGCCGGCGATGGCCTCGCGCGGCAGGCCGGTGCGCGACTCGAAGTCGGCCAGGTCGAAGCCCTCGACCAGGCGCAGGGCGTTGAGCATGTAGTCGAAGGGCAGGTTTTGCGGCGCGATCGGGTCGTCGCCGCCGAGGCCGCGCGGCGTGCCGGCATGGGCCAGGTAGTCGCGCGGGTTCTTGAGCTTCCAGCGCCGCCGCACCTCGCCGGTGGCGCCGAGGCTGAGCTTGCCGTGGGCGCCGGCGCCGATGCCCAGGTAGTCGCCGAAGCGCCAGTAGTTGAGGTTGTGCGCGCACTGCCGGCCGGGGCGGGCGTAGGCGCTGACCTCGTACTGGGCATAACCCGCGGCGGCCATCGCCTCGATGCAGCGCTCCTGGATGTCCCAGGCGGTGTCCTCGTCGGGCAGGCCCTGCGGCGGACGCGCGGCGAAGGCGGTGTTGGGCTCCATCGTCAGCTGGTAGTGCGACAGGTGCGCCGGCTGCAGGGCGATGGCGCGCTCGACATCGTGCAGGGCCATGGCCAGGTCCTGTCCGGGCAGGGCGTACATCAGGTCGAGGTTGAGGTTGTCGATCCCGGCGTCCTGGGCCAGCTTTACGGCGCGCTCGGCCTCGGCGCTGTCGTGGATGCGGCCCAGGCGCTGCAGGCAGCCGTCGTCGAAGCTCTGGATGCCGAAGCTGACGCGGTTCACGCCGGCGGCGCGGTAGCCCTCGAAGCGGCCGAACTCGGCGGTGCCGGGGTTGCACTCCATCGTCACCTCGGCGGCCGGCGCGAAGCGCAGGCGCGCGCTGCAGGCGGCCAGGATGTCGCCGATGGCTTCCGGCGGGAACAGGCTGGGCGTGCCGCCGCCGAAGAACACGCTGTGCACGGTGCGGCCCCAGGCCAGCGGCAGGTCCTGTTCAAGGTCGCGCACCAGCGCGGCGATGTACTCGCGCACCGGCAGCTCGCCGCTCTGCCCGTGCGAATTGAAGTCGCAGTACGGGCACTTCTTCACGCACCACGGGATGTGGATGTAGAGCGACAGCGGCGGCGGGACGAGCAGGCTCACGCGCCCAGCAGTTCGCGCAGGCGGGCCAGGGCCTGGCCGCGGTGGCTGACGCGGTTCTTGGTGGCGGCGTCGAGTTCGGCGGCGGACAGGCCGCGCGCGGTGTCGAGGAACACCGGGTCGTAGCCGAAGCCGCCCTCGCCACGCGGGGCGCCGAGGATGCGGCCCTGCCAGCTGCCTTCGGCGATCAGCGGCTGCGGATCGTCGGCGTGGCGCAGCAGCACCAGCACGCAGTAGAAGTGCGCGCTGCGCGCCTCGCCGGGCACGTGGTGCAGGGCGGCGAGCAGCTTGGCGATGTTGGCGGCCGAGTCGCCGTGCACGCCGGCGTAGCGCGCGCTGAGCAGGCCGGGCGCGCCGCCGAGTGCATCCACCACCAGGCCCGAGTCGTCGGCCAGCGCCGGCAGGCCGGTGGCGGCGCAGGCGTGGCGCGCCTTGAGGATGGCGTTCTCGACGAAGGTGCGCCCGTCCTCCACCGCATCGCCCACGCCCAGCTCGCCCTGGCTCACCAGTTCGTAGCCGGCGTCGGCCAGCAGCGGCCGCAACTCCGCCAACTTGCCCTGGTTCGAGGTGGCCAGCACGAGCCTGCGCACGGATCAGCCAGCCAGGGCGGCGCGCTGGAGGGCGATGAGGTCGGTGACGCCTTTCTCGGCGAGGGCGAGCAGGGCGTCGAGTTCGTCGCGGCGGAAGGCGTGGCCTTCGGCGGTGCCCTGCAGCTCGATGAAGCCGCCGCCGTCGTTCATCACCACGTTCATGTCGGTGTCGCAGCCGCTGTCCTCGCGGTAGTCGAGGTCGAGCACCGGCTGGCCCTGCCAGATGCCCACCGACACCGCGGCCACCGCGCCGATGACCGGGTCGCGCGTGATCTCGCCGCGGGCCTTGAGCCAGTTCACCGCGTCGCACAGCGCCACGTAGGCGCCGGTGATGGCCGCGCAGCGGGTGCCGCCGTCGGCCTGGATCACGTCGCAGTCGAGCGTGATCGTGCGCTCGCCCAGGGCCTTGCGGTCCACGCAGGCGCGCAGCGAGCGGCCGACCAGGCGCTGGATCTCGAGCGTGCGGCCGCCCTGCTTGCCGCGCGCGGCCTCGCGGTCGTTGCGGGTGTTGGTGGCGCGCGGGAGCATGCCGTACTCGGCCGTCACCCAGCCTTCGCCCTTGCCGCGCAGGAAGGCCGGCACGCGCGCCTCGACGCTGGCCGTGCACAGCACGCGGGTGTCGCCAAAGCTCACCAGCACCGAGCCCTCCGCGTGGCGGGTGAAGTTGCGCTCGATGCGCACCGGGCGCAGTTCGTCGTGGGCGCGGCCGCTGGGGCGGGAGGAAGCGGTCATGGGCGGGGTCCGGCAAGAATCGGCCGGCTAGATTACCATTCGGGCTCTTTCCCACCGGCCCAGCCCATGATCCGCAGCATGACCGCCTTCGCCGCCTGCGAGCGCGCCGCCACCGGCGGCCAGCTGGCTTGCGAGCTGCGTGCCGTCAACCATCGTTTCCACGAGCTGGTGGTGCGCACGCCCGAGGAACTGCGCGCGATCGAGCCGGCGCTGCGCGAACGCGTGTCGCGCCTGGTCTCGCGCGGCAAGGTCGACCTGGTGCTGCGCTTCCGTCCGGCCGCCGGCGCCCGCGCCGGCCTGCGCCTGAACCAGCCGCTGCTCGACCAGCTCGCCGCCGCCGCCCAGTCCGCCGACCAGCGCTTCCCCGGCCTGCGCACCGACTTCATCGAGCTGCTGCGCTACCCCGGCGTGGTCGAGGAAGAGGGCCTGGACCAGGCCGGCCTGCAGGCCGAGGCCCTGGAACTGCTCGAACAGACCCTGGCCGAGTTCGTCGCCGCCCGCGAGCGCGAGGGCGCCAAGCTGGCCGCGGTGATGGTCGAGCGCCTGGACGGCATCGAGGCCATCACCGCCCAGGTGCGCGGCTGGTTGCCGGAGATCCGCGCCGGCCTGCGCGCCCGCCTCGACGCCCGTCTGGCCGACCTCAAGCAGCCGCTCGAGCCGGGCCGGCTGGAGCAGGAAATCGTGCTGGGCCTGCAGAAGATCGACGTGGACGAGGAGCTCGACCGCCTCGCCAGCCACGTCTCCGAGGCCCGCCGCGTGCTGGCCCTGCCCGAGGCCGTGGGCCGCCGGCTGGACTTCCTGATGCAGGAGTTCAACCGCGAGGCCAACACCCTGGGCTCGAAGTCGGTGGACCAGCGCACCACCCAGGCGGCCGTCGAGCTCAAGGTGCTGATCGAACAGCTGCGCGAACAAGTCCAGAACCTCGAATGAAGACCATCCGCGGAACCCTCTTCGTCGTCGCCGCGCCCTCGGGCGCTGGCAAGTCCAGCCTGGTCAACGCGGTGCTGGCCAAGGAGCCGGGCATCGCCCTGTCGATCTCCTTCACCTCGCGCGCGCCGCGGCCGGGCGAGCGCCATGCCCAGCACTACCACTTCGTGGCCCGCGAGGAGTTCGAGGCCATGGTGGCCCGCGGCGAGTTCTTCGAGCACGCCCTGGTGCACGGCGACTACAAGGGCACCGCCCGGCAGTCGGTGGAGCCGCAGCTGGCGGCCGGCAAGGACGTGCTGCTGGAGATCGACTGGCAGGGCGCCCGCCAGGTGCGCGAGCAGGTGCCCGACTGCATCAGCGTGTTCATCCTGCCGCCCTCGCGCGACGCCCTGCAGACCCGCATGCGCAACCGCGGCCAGGACAGCGAGGAGGTCATCGCCCGCCGGCTGGCCGCCGCCCGCGAGGAGATGAGCCACTACGACGAGTTCGACTACGTCATCGTCAACGAGCACTTCGACGCCGCCGCGGCCGAGCTGCGGGCCATCTTCGTGGCCCACCGGCTGCGCCGCGAGGCCCAGGCCGAGCGCCACGAGGCGTTGATCCGCGACCTGCTGGCCTGAGGTCGGCCCGGCCCGGTGCGTTTGCACCCGGGCGGGCCCGGGGGTAAAATGCGCGGTTCGCGTAACTCATTGATTTTGCGTGGTTGCCCCGGCCGGGCAGCCACGGCCGAGGAGAGCTCATGGCCCGCATCACCGTGGAAGACTGCCTGTCCGTCGTGGACAACCGCTTCGAGCTGGTCCTGATGGCGTCCAAGCGCGCCCGCCAGCTGGCCAAGGGCGTCGAGCCCGCCCTGGACAACTCCGAGAACCAGGACAAGCCGACCGTGCTGGCCCTGCGTGAAATCGCCGCCCGCCGCGTCGACCAGGCCCTGATCGACGAAGTCGAGAAGGCCGAGCGCGAGCGCGCCGAGCGCGAGGCCCTGGAGTGGGCCGCCGCCGAAGTCGTCGACGACGACCTGTCCAAGGGCGGCGACGACCTCTGATCCACCGCGGGCCGGCCCGGCCGGCCCGGCACCCGGTCCCGCCGCGACGGCGGGGCCCGGGCAGCGGCATTGATGCCCTGCAATCGCCCGCGTAGTCTGCCGGCATGTCCTCTTTTTCCAAGCCAAGGCTGGCGGAGACCCCGTGCCCGGACCCCTGTCCGGACGCCGTGCGTGCGCTCGAGCTGAAGCTCTCGGACTACCTCCCGCCCGACCAGGTCGCCGCCGTCCGGCGGGCCTACGAGGTCGGCGCCCGGGCCCACGAGGGCCAGTTGCGCAAGTCCGGCGAGGCCTACATCACCCATCCGGTGGCCGTGGCCGGCCTGCTGGCCGAGCTGCGGCTCGACGCCGAGACCCTGTGCGCGGCCATCCTGCACGACGCGCTCGAGGACACGCCGCTGCCGCGCAGCGAGATCGAGCGCGAGTTCAGCCCGGCCGTGGCCGAGCTGGTCGACGGCGTCACCAAGCTCGACAAGCTGCAGTTCCGCGACCGCCAGGAAGCCGCGGCCGAAAGCTTCCGAAAGATGATGCTGGCGATGGCGCGCGACCTGCGCGTCATCCTGATCAAGCTGGCCGACCGCCTGCACAACATGCGCACGCTCGATTCGATGGCCGCCGAGTCGCGCCGCCGCATCGCCCGCGAGACGCTGGAGATCTACGCGCCCATCGCCCAGCGCCTGGGCATGAACAAGTTCAAGGCCGAGCTGCAGGACCTGGGCTTCCGCGCCCTTTATCCCAAGCGCCACGCGGTGATTTCCCGCCGCATCGCCTCGCAGCCGGTGATGCGCCGCGAGGCCCTGGCCACGGTCGAGGCCCAGCTGGCCCAGCGTCTGGCCCAGGAGCAGCTGCCGCACACGCTGGTGAGCCGGGTGAAATCGCCCTGGAGCATCTACACCAAGATGAAGCAGGAGCAGAAGAGCCTCGAGCAGGTGCTCGACGTGTTCGGCTTCCGCATCGTGGTGCCGGCCGTGATGCAGTGCTACCACGCGCTCGGCGCCGTGCATTCGGTGTACAAGCCGCTGGACGGCCGCTTCCGGGACTTCATCGCCATCCCCAAGGCCAACGGCTACCAGAGCCTGCACACGGTCCTGTTCGGCCCTTACGGCGCGCCGGTGGAGGTGCAGATCCGCACCGAGGAGATGGACCTGGTGGCCGAGCGCGGCGTGGCCGCGCACTGGCTCTACAAGACCGCCGGCACCGGCAGCAGCGCCGCGCAGGCGCGCGCCCAGGACTGGATCCGCAACCTGATGGACACCCAGCAGGCGGCGGGCTCGTCGCTGGAATTCCTCGAGAACGTGAAGGTCGACCTGTTCCCGGACGAGGTCTACCTGTTCACGCCCAAGGGCGACATCATGGCGCTGCCGCGCAACGCCACCGCGCTCGACTTCGCCTACGCCGTGCACACCGACGTAGGCAACCACGCGGTGGCCGCGCGCGTGGACCGCAAGCTGGTGCCGCTGCGCACCAAGCTCGCCAGCGGCCAGAGCGTGGAAGTCATCACCGCGCCCTCGGCCTCGCCCGGTCCGCAGTGGCTCGAGTACGTGGTTTCGAGCAAGGCGCGCACCGCCATCCGCCACTTCCTCAAGCGGCTCGAGCACGAGGACGCGGTCGACCTCGGCCACCGCATGCTCGACCGCGCGCTCGAGGCCATGGAGTGCTCGCTCGACCGCCTGCCGCCGCAGCGCATCGAGCAGCTGCTGGCCGAGCTGCGCTACCGCCGCCTGGAGGAGCTGCTGGCCGACATCGCCCTGGGCAACCGCATGCCGGCGCAGGTGGCGCGGATGATGGTGCACGGCGAGGAGTCGGAGCAGGCCGCCGAGGCGCTGCCGGTGGCGCCGAGCGAGCGGATCATGATCACCGGCACCGAGCGCGGCGTGCTCAGTTTCGCCGTGTGCTGCCACCCGATCCCGGGCGACGAGATCATGGGCTACCTCAGCGCCGGCAAGGGCGTGGTGGTGCACCGCATGGATTGCCCCAACGTGGCCGAGTACCGCAAGTTCCCCGAGCGCTGCGTGCCCATGGCCTGGGACCGCAACGTCGAGGGCGACTACCGCGTGGCGCTGCGCATCGAGGTCGAGAACAAGCCCGGCGTGCTGGCCCAGGTGGCCGCGGCGGTGGCCGAGAGCAACTCCAACATCGACGCAGTCGAATACCGCGAGCGCGACCTGGCGGTGTCGGTGATGGAGTTCGCCATCGAGGTGCGCCATCGCAAGCACCTGGCCGACGTGATCCGGCGCATCCGGCGCCTGGGCGTGGTGCACGGCGTGCAGCGGCTCTGAGCGGCGCTGGCGGGCGCTTGCCCGCGCCTCCTACAATGGGCCAGGCCCATCCGAGAACACCGCCATGCCCCGCCAAGCCATCCAGACCGACCGCGCCCCGGCCGCCATCGGCCCGTACTCGCAGGCCGTGCGCGCCGGCGACACCGTGTATTTCTCCGGCCAGATCCCGCTCGACCCGGCCACCGGCGAACTGGTCAGCGCCGACATCGCCACCGAGGCACGGCGCGTGTTCGATAACCTGCGCGCGGTCAGCGAAGCCGCCGGCGGCTCGCTCGACGACATCGTCCGCATCGGCATCTACCTCACCGACCTGTCCGATTTCGCCGCGGTCAATGCGGTGATGGCCGACTATTTCCAGGCGCCGTACCCGGCGCGCTCCACCATCCAGGTGTCCGGCCTGCCCAAGGGCGCGCGCGTCGAAGTGGACGCGGTGATGGTCACCGGCTGAACCATGGCGCGGCCGCCGCGACGCCGCGACGCCCCGGCGCCCCGGCTTGATGCCAGCGGCGACGCCCCCGTGTCGACGCTGCCCGGCGTCGGCCCCAAGGTGGCCGACAAGCTCGCCGTGCGCGGGCTGGAAACCCTGCAGGACCTGTGGCTGCACCTGCCGCTGCGCTACGAGGACCGCACCCGCATCACCGCCATCGCCGACCTGAGGCCGGGCATGCCCGCGCAGGTGGAGGCGCGGGTGGAGGCGGTCGAGCGCAGCTTCCGCTACCGGCCGATGCTGCGCGTGGCGGTGGGCGATGAATCGCGCGGCACGCTGGTGCTGCGCTTCTTCCATTTCGGCAAGGCGCAGGTGGCGCAGTTCGTGCCGGGGCGGCGCATCCTCTGCTACGGCGAGGTGCGGCCGGGCCAGCACGGCCTGGAGATGGTGCACCCCAGCTACCGCCTGCTTTCCGACGAAGCGGATGCCTCGCCGCGCGACCGGCTCGACCCGGTCTATCCGACCATCGAAGGCCTGGGCCCGGCCACCGTGGCCAGGCTGGTGGGCGCGGCGCTCGAGCGCCTGCCGCCGGCCGAAACGCTGGAGCTGCTGCCGGCCGGCACGCGCGAGGCGATGGGCCTGCCCACGCTGCGCGAAGCCCTGCTCACCGCGCACCGGCCGCCGCCCGACACCGACCTGGCGCTGTTCGCCGCCGGCCGCCACCCGGCGCAGCGGCGACTGGCGCTGGAGGAGCTGCTGGCCCACCACCTGAGCCTGCGCCGCCAGCGCATCGCCTTGCGCGAGCATGGCGCCATGCCGGTGCGGCCACCGGGCAAGCTGGCCGCGGCGCTGCGCAAGCGCCTGCCGTTCGCGCTCACCGGCGCCCAGCAGCGCGTGCTCGGGGAAGTGGCGCGCGACATGGCCCGGCCCGAGCCAATGCTGCGCCTGGTGCAGGGCGACGTCGGCAGCGGCAAGACGGTGGTGGCGGCGCTGGCCGCGACCAACGCGGTCGAGGCCGGGCGCCAGGTGGCGCTGATGGCGCCGACCGAACTGCTGGCCGAGCAGCACTTCAACAACTTCCGCGCCTGGCTCGAGCCGCTGGGCCTGCGCGTGGCCTGGCTGGCCGGCAAGGTCACCGGCAAGGCGCGCGCCGCGGCGCTCGAGGACATCGCGCTCGGCCGCGCCCAGGTGGTGGTGGGCACGCATGCGCTGATGCAGGAGAAGGTCGCGTTCGCGGCCCTGGCCCTGGCCATCGTCGACGAGCAGCACCGCTTCGGCGTGCACCAGCGTCTGGCGCTGCGCGACAAGGGCCTGTCCGGCAGCCAGGTGCCGCACCAGCTGGTGATGACCGCCACGCCGATCCCGCGCACGCTGGCGATGTCGGCCTACGCCGACCTGGACGTGTCGGTGATCGACGAGATGCCGCCCGGGCGCACGCCGGTCACCACGGTGGCGGTCAGCGGCGAGCGTCGCGGCGAGGTGGTCGAGCGCATCCGCGCCGCCTGCGCCGAGGGCCGCCAGGCCTACTGGGTGTGCACGCTGATCGAGGACAGCGAGGAGGTCGAGGCGCAGGCCGCGCAGACCACCTTCGAACAGCTCGGCGAGGCGCTGCCCGGCCTGCGCCTTGGCCTGCTGCACGGCCGGATGAAGCCGGCGGAGAAACAGGCGGTGATGGCGCGCTTCAAGGCCGGCGAGCTGCATTTGCTGGTGGCCACCACCGTCATCGAAGTGGGCGTGGACGTGCCCAACGCCAGCCTGATGATCATCGAGAACGCCGAGCGCCTGGGCCTGGCCCAGCTGCACCAGCTGCGCGGCCGGGTCGGCCGCGGCGCCGCCGCCTCGAGCTGCGTGTTGATGTACAAGCCGCCGCTGTCGGCGCTGGCGCGCGAGCGCCTGGAGGTGATGCGCGCCACCACCGACGGCTTCGTGATCGCCGAGAAGGACCTCGAGCTGCGTGGCCCCGGCGAGCTGCTGGGCACCCGCCAGACCGGCCTGGCCAGCTTCCGCGTCGCCGACCTGGTCCGCGACGCCGACCTGCTGCCGGCCGTGCACCGCGCCGCCGATGCGCTGCTGGCCACCGACCCGGTCCTCGCCGGCCGCGTCGTGGCGCGCTGGGTGGGCGGTGCCGCGCGCTTCGCCGGCGCCTGAGCCCGCGCCCGGCGATTCGGGGATAATCCCCCGATGGACAACCGCATCCCGCTGCTGATCGACACCGACCCGGGCGTGGACGACGCCCTGGCCCTGCTCATGGCCTTCGACGACCCGCGCCACGCGCTGCAGGCCCTGACCATCACCGCCGGCAACGTCGGCCTCGACCACACCGTGGCCAACGCGCTCAAGCTGTGCGAAGTGGCCGGCGTGGACGTGCCGGTGCACCCGGGCTGCCCGGTGCCGCTGCTGCACCCGGCCGCCGACGCCGCCTACGTGCACGGCAAGGACGGCTTCGGCGACACCGGCTATGCGCCGGCGGCGCGCCAGCCCGCGTCCGAGCACGCCGCGCTCGCCATTTCGCGCATCGCCCGCGAGCACGCCGGCCGGCTGCTGCTGGTCACGCTCGGGCCGCTGACCAACCTGGCGCTGGCCCTGCGGCTCGACCCGGACCTGCCTTCGCGCGTGGGCCGCCTGGTGGTGATGGGCGGCGCGGTGACGGGGCAGGGCAATACCTCGGTACCGGCCGAGTTCAACATCGCCTTCGACCCCGAGGCGGCCGACATCGTCTTCCGCGCCTTCCCGAGGGCCGAGGTGGTGGACTGGGAGGCGGTGCTGCGGCACGGCTTCCTGCATACCGACGTCGATGCCTGGCTGGCCGCGGGCGATGCCCGGGGCCGCTTCTACGACGCCATCTCGGCCTACACCCGGCGCTGGTCGGCCGACCGCCGGGGCGAGCGCTGGCACAGCGCCGACGCCCTGGCCATGGCCGCGGCCCTGGCCCCGGAGGGCATCCGCCGGGCCGAGGACCGCCCGCTGGCGGTCGAACTCGAGGGCCGGCACTGCCGCGGCGCCACCGTGGTGGACTGGCAGCGCCGCAGCGGCCGGCCGGACAACGCCCGGATCGTGCTCGACTACGACCAGGCCGCCTTCGAGGCCCGGGTCCGGGCCGCGCTGGGCGCCTGAGCCGCCGGGCGGCTTGCCCCGGCCGCCGGTTCCGGCCTATAATTCCGGTCTTTCCCTACGAATCAACGGCGGAGCCACCAGCCATGAAGGCCGACATCCACCCGAACTACAAAGAAGTCGTCTTCCAGGACCTGTCCTCCGACTTCGCTTTCCTGACCCGTTCCACCCTCTCGAGCAAAGAGACGGTGAAGTGGGAGGACGGCAACGAGTACCCGCTGATCAAGATCGACATCAGCTCGGCCTCGCACCCGTTCTACACCGGCAAGCAGAAGGTCATGGACACCGGCGGCCGCGTCGACCGCTTCCGCAAGCGCTACGCCAAGTAAGCGCCGCACCGGGCCGCCCGCCGGCCCCGGTCCACGAAAGGCCACCCCCCGGGGTGGCCTTTTGCGTTGCAGCGGTGGCGTCGCGCGCGGGGTCGGCGTCACTGACTTCGCCGGCGGGCCATGCGATACTTCGGCGGATGGTGACCGCCCCCGGGCGGCGCTTTCCGATTTTCATGGCGGGCCCGCGCCGGGACCTTCCCGGACCGCGACCCGCGCATCCCTGAAAGGAGTCCGCCCGTGTCCGACAACAAGAGCGTCGTGCTCAACGCCGCCGGCAAGAACGTCGAGCTTCCCGTCCACCAGGGCACCCTCGGTGCGCCCTGCGTCGACATCACCCGGCTGCCGAAGGAAACCGGCCTTTTCACCTACGATCCCGGCTTCGTGGCGACCGCCAGCTGCCGCAGCGCGGTGACCTACATCGACGGCGACGAGGGCGTGCTGCTCTACCGCGGCTACCCGATCGAGCAGCTGGCCAAGCACTCGAGCTTCCTGGAAGTGAGCTACCTGCTCATGAACGGCGAACTGCCCAACGAGGCCCAGTTCGGCAAGTTCGAGCACGAAGTCACCCACCACACGATGATGCACGAGGCCTTCAAGAGCTTCCTGCACGGATTCCGCCACGACGCCCACCCGATGGCGATGCTGTGCGGCATGGTCGGCTCGCTCGCGGCCTTCTACCACGACACCCTCGACCTCGAGGACCCGGAGCAGCGCCGCCTGGCCGCGATCCGCCTGCTGGCCAAGGTGCCGACCATCGCCGCCGCCTGCTACCGCCACTCGATCGGCTGGCCGATCCGCTACCCGCGCAACAACCTCGAGTACGTCGAGCGCTTCCTGCACATGATGTTCGAGGTGCCCTCGGGCCCGCTGCAGCTCAAGCCGGTGGCCGCCAAGGCGCTCGACCTGCTGTTCATCCTGCACGCCGACCACGAGCAGAACGCCTCCACCTCGACCGTCCGCCTGGTCGGTTCCACCGGTGCCAATCCCTACGCCTGCGTCGCCGCCGGCGTGGCCGCGCTGTGGGGTCCGGCGCACGGCGGCGCCAACGAGGCCGTGCTCAAGATGCTGGCCGAGATCGGCCGCCCGGAGGACGTGTCCAAGGCCGTCGACCGCGCCAAGGACAAGAACTCGGGCTTCCGCCTGATGGGCTTCGGCCACCGCGTGTACAAGAACTTCGACCCGCGCGCGACCATCATCCGCGAGATGTGCCACCAGGTGCTCAACGAGCTCGGCGTGGACGACCCGCTGCTCGAGGTCGCCATGCGCCTGGAGGAGGCCGCGCTCAAGGACGAGTACTTCGTGCAGCGCAAGCTCTACCCGAACGTCGACTTCTACTCGGGCATCATCTACAAGGCGCTGGGCATCCCGACCGAGATGTTCACGGTGATGTTCGCCATCGCCCGCACCGCCGGCTGGGTGTCGCACTGGCTCGAGCAGCAGACCGATCCGGAAGCCAAGATCGGCCGTCCGCGCCAGATCTACACCGGCGCCGCCAGCCGCAACTACGTGGAGCTGGCCAAGCGCTGAGCCACGCCCCCGGGCTGCCCACGGACGCCCCGCCCCGCGCGGGGCGTTCGCATTTCAGGCCTCGCCGTCGAGCAGGCGCTGCAGGGCGGCGCGGCCGGCGCGCGGCATCGGGCCCTCGCCCAGCGGGTCGCGCGGCGCCTGCCGGGCGGCCTGCGCAGGCAGCACCCACAGCTCGAACGGCAGGCCATCGGCCAGCAACTCCCAGCACGGCAGGGTGATCGCTTCGCCGCCGGCCAGCCGCAGGCGGCGGGTGCACTGGTCCGCCGGTGCGCCGCGATCGGCCAGCAGGCGCGCCACCGCGTCCGGGTCGTCGGCGTGCAGGTGCAACTGCACCGGGTCGCCGGCACCGGCGCTGCCGTCGAGCACGGGGCCGGCCAGGCGCGGGTCGAAGGCCGCGAAGAACTCCATCGCCTCCAGCGCCGCCCGGCGCAGCCGCGCCAGGCGATCGGTGTCGGCGCCGCCGAACAGGCGCTGGTGCGCGTGCAGGGCCTCGAGGATGTCCTCGCGGCCGGGCAGGGACGCCGGGTCGCGGACGCCCAGCGCCAGGGCCGCCTTGCGGCGGGCTTCGGCGAGGTCGCCGCCGTGCGCGGCCAGCAGCCGGGCCGCTTCCGCGGCCACGCGCTGCCGGGCCAGGCGCGGGCCGCGGGGGTCAGAAGATGTCGAACGCCTCTTCATTGCTCAGCGCCGGCTCCTCGTCGAAACCGGCCGCGCTCATGCGCTCGTAGTCCTCGCGCTTGACGAAGTCGCGCACGCTGCCGGGGCTGCCTTCGGGCACGAGGCGGCCCGAGCTGGCGTCCACCGAGACCGTGAGCACGCCCGACGGTACCGCCGGCTGGTGCAGGGGCACGTCCTTGAGCGCCGCGCCCATGTAGCCGATCCAGATCGGCAGCGCCGCGCGGCCGCCGTACTCGCCGCGGCCGAGGCTGGAGAAGTCGTCCTTGCCCACCCAGACGGTGGTGACCAGGTCGCCGCCGAAGCCTGAGAACCAGGCGTCGCGGTAGTCGTTGGTCGAGCCGGTCTTGCCGCCCAGGTCGCTGCGGCCGATGACCTTGGCCGAGGCGCCGGTGCCGCGGTTGACCACGTCGAGCAGCATCGAATGCACCAGGAAGGCGGTACGCTCGTCGATGGCGCGCGGGGCCGGCGTCCACTGGCCGTCGGGTTCCTGCGCGGGCGCGGCCCCGGCATCGTCGGCGGCGGGCGTCGCCCCGGCGGACTGCGAGGGGCCGAAGTCGAAGCCGTCGACCACGGTCGGGGTGTTGGCCGCGCCGGGTGCGGCGCCGCTGCCGCAGCTGGCGCAGGCGCGCACCGGCACGTGCTGGCTGATCACCTGGCCGTTGCGGTCGAGCACCCGGTCGATGAACCACGGGTCGACCAGGTAGCCGCCGTTGGTGAACACCGTGTAGCCGCGCGCGATCGACATGGGCGTGAGCGAGGAGGTGCCCAGCGACATCGACAGGTTCGGCGGCAGGCTCTCCTGGCTGAAGCCGAACTGGGTGATGTAGCGGCTGGCGAAGTCGACGCCGATGGCGTCGAGCAGGCGCACCGACACCAGGTTGCGCGATTGCACCATGGCCTCGCGCAGGCGCATCGGGCCGGCGAAGTTGCCGGCGTCGTTCTGAGGCCGCCAGACGTTGCCGGCGCGGTCGCGGAACACCACCGGCGCGTCGAGCACGATGCTGGCCGGCGAGAAACCGCGCTCGAACGACGCGGCGTAGACGAAGGGCTTGAAGCTCGAGCCCGGCAGGCGCTGGGCCTGGGTGGCGCGGTTGAACTTGTTCAGGCCGAAGCTGAAGCCGCCGACCAGGGCTCGCACGGCGCCATCCTCGGGCTGCAGCGAGACCAGCGCGGCCTGGGCCTGCGGGATCTGGGCCAGGCGCAGCTTGCCGCTTTCGGCGTCGAGCGAGAGCCGCACCACGTCGCCGCGCTTGAGCAGCTGGGCCGGGGTCTTGCGGGTCCAGCGGCTGGACTCGGCGTCGAGCTCTAGCGTATTGCCGGCGGCGGTCAGCAGCAGGGCGCGTTCGCCCTCGGTGCCGGTCACCAGCGCGGCCTGGAGGTTGCCCAGGGTCGGGTGGGCGCGCAGGCGCCTGCGCATCTCCGAGGCCGGCTCGTCGGCCGGGAGGTCGAAATGCGCCTCCGGCCCGCGGTAGCCGTGGCGACGGTCGTACTCGAGCAGGCCGGCCTGCAGCGAGCGCACGGCGGCCATCTGGTCGTCGCCGTCGAGCGTGGTGTAAACACTCAAGCCGCTGGTGGTGGCCTCTGCGCCGAAGCGCTGCTCCATCTCGGCGCGCACCATCTCGGCCACGTACGGCGCCTCGACCTCGATCTTGGGCTCGTGCGGGCTGGCGTTCATCGGCTCGGCGCGCGCCGCCTGCTCCTGCGCCTCGCTGATCATCCCTTCCTCGCGCATGCGCTGGAGCACGTAGTTGCGGCGCACCAGCGCGCGCTCGGGGTTGATGATGGGGTTGCCGCTGGAGGGGAACTTGGGGATCGAGGCCAGGGTGGCCGCCTCGGCCAGGCTCAGCTGGTCGAGCGGCTTGCCGTAGTAGTACTCGGCGGCGGCGGCGATGCCGTAGGCGCGGTTGCCGAAGAAACTCTTGTTGAGATAGAGCTCGAGGATCTCGTCCTTGCTCAGCTCGCGCTCCATCTTCAGCGCGAGGAAGATCTCGGTGAGCTTGCGGGTGTAGGAATACTCCGTGCTCAGGAAGAACTGCCTGGCGACCTGCTGGGTGATGGTGCTGCCGCCGGGCACGCGCCGGTCGTCGGTGGTCGCCAGCAGCCATACCGCGCGTGCGATGCCGCGCCAGTCCACGCCGGGGTGGTCGTAGAAACGGGCGTCCTCGATGGCGATGAAGGTCTGCTTGACCTGCAGCGGGACGTCCTCGATGTCCACCGGGAAACGCCGCGTCTCACCGATGACCGAGATGAGGCGGCCGTCGCGGGTGTAGATCGACAGCGGCACCTGCAACTGCACGTTTCGCAGCTCCTGGACGTCCGGGAGCCGGGGCGAGATCAGCCAGTACAGGATGCCCAGGGTGGCGATGCCCAGCAGGCCAAGCCCGGCTAAAAGGATCATTGCCCGGCGCAGCAGGCGTTTGAATCGGGCCATCCAGGGCCTCTCCCGAGGTTTACATCGACATGGGGCAGGGAGTATAGAACGTGGGCAGGGGGAGCCGCTTTGTACCGTTCGTCCGGGTCCGCGCCCGGATTGCGTCTATGAAGGGGAATCGGGGTGGCTCAGGCGGGGACCAGGGGTGTCCGGACAGGGGGGCATTGCCATTTGGGAAATTTTCGTTATTTAATGTAATGGCGCACCATTCGTGTGTAAGCGCCCGTCGGAAGGGGAGAAACCGTGGGTCTTTTCGGAAATACCAAGACACCGCTGGTCGGCCTGGACATCAGTTCCACCGCCGTCAAGCTACTTCAGCTCACCGAGTCCGGTGGGCGGTATCGCGTTGAGCACTACGCGGTCGAGCCCCTGCCTCCCAACGCCGTGGTCGAGAAGAACATCGTCGAGGTCGAGGCCGTCGGCGAGGCGATCAAGCGCGCGGTGGCCCGCTCGGGCACCAAGGCCAAGCACGCCGCGGCCGCGGTCTCCGGCTCCTCGGTGATCACCAAGATCATCCCGATCCAGGGCGACCTCGACGAGGACTCGCTCGAGGACCAGGTGCAGCTCGAGGCCTCGAACTACATCCCGTACCCCATCGACGAGGTGAGCCTCGACTTCGAGGTCATCGGCCCCGTGCCGAACAACCCGGAGATGGTGCAGGTGATGCTGGCGGCCTCGCGCACCGAGAACGTCGAGCTGCGCCAGTCGGCGCTCGAGCTCGGCGGCCTCACCGCCAAGGTCGTCGACGTCGAGGCCTTCGCGATGGAGAACGCCTTCAAGCTGGTCGCCGACCAGTTGTCGGTGCCCAAGGACGCGATCGTCGCCCTGGTGGACATCGGCGCGACCATGACCACCCTCAACGTGCTGCGCTCGCAGCGCAGCATCTACACCCGCGAGCAGGTCTTCGGCGGCAAGCAGCTCACCGACGAGGTCATGCGCCGCTACGGCCTGAGCTACGACGAGGCGGGCCTGGCCAAGCGCCAGGGCGGCCTGCCGGAGAGCTACGAGATCGAGGTGCTCGAGCCGTTCAAGGAGGCGCTGGTCCAGCAGGTCAGCCGCCTGCTGCAGTTCTTCTACGCCGGTTCGGACTTCAACCGCGTCGACCAGGTGGTCCTGGCCGGCGGCTGCGCCTCGATCGCCGGCATCGCCAACCTGGTCGAGGAACAGCTGGGCGTCCCGACCGTGATCGCTAACCCGCTCGCCAACATGGCGCTCGGCCCCCGCGTCCAGGCGCATGCCCTGGCGCAGGATGCGCCGGCGCTGATGATCGCCTGCGGCCTGGCCCTGAGGAGCTTCGACTGATGGCCAGAATCAACCTGCTTCCCTGGCGCGCAGAGCGGCGCAAGCAGCGCCAGAAGGAATTCGTCACCATGCTGGGCCTCGCCGGCGCGGCGGGCCTGCTGATCAGCTTCCTGATCGTCATGTACTACAACGGCCAGATCGAGGGCCAGCAGTACCGCAACCAGTACCTGCGCGACCAGATCGCGCTCGTGGACGAGCAGATCAAGGAAATCGAGGCCCTCGACAAGAAGAAGGCCAACCTGCTTGCCCGCAAGCAGGTGATCGAGGAGCTGCAGGCCAGCCGTTCGCAGATGGTGCACCTGTTCGACCAGCTGGTGCGCACCATCCCCGAGGGCGTCAAGCTCAACACGATCAAGCAGGCCGGCGCGGTGCTGACCCTCGAGGGCCAGGCCCAGTCCAATGCCCGTGTCAGCTCCTACATGCGCAACCTGGAGGAGTCGGGCTGGATGGCCAACCCCGATCTGACCATCATCGAGGCCAAGGGTGATGACCGGGGGCTGCCGAATGCCTTTACCCTCAGGGTGCAGATGGTGACTCCCAATAAGGACGAGGCCGCGGCCGAAGTGTCGGGAGGTGCCCGATGAGCAGCAAGAACGTCGACCTGCGTAACCTCGACTTCAACAACGCCGGCGCCTGGCCGCTTCAGGTCAAGGCCGCCGCCTGCGTGCTGCTGGTGCTGGTCATCGTCGGCATCTCCTGGTACCTGTTCGTCAGCGACAAGCGCGTCACGCTGCAGTCCGAGGAGGCCACCGAGCTCACGCTGCGCGAGGAGTTCCAGGGCAAGCAGGGCCGCGCCGCCAACCTCGAGCCGCTCAAGCAGCAGCTGGCCCAGATGGAAGTGATGCTGCAGCAGATGCTGCGCCAGCTGCCGAGCAAGAACGAGATGCCCGACCTGATCGTCGACATTTCGCAGACCGCCCTGGCCGCCGGCATCACCAACGAGCTGTTCCAGCCCGGAGCCGAGAGCCAGCGCGAGTTCTATGCCGAGAAGCCGATCCAGCTGCGCATGGTGGGTACCTACCACCAGTTCGGCGCCTTCGTCAGCGGCGTGGCCTCGCTGCCGCGCGTGGTCATCATGACCATGCACGACATCTCGCTGGAACCGCGTTCCGGCAAGGACGGCACCCTGGTGCTGTCGGGCACGGTCAAGACCTATCGCTACCTCGATGATGAGGAAGCCAACGCCGCGGGAGGCTCCCAGTGATGGCACCGTCCATGACCCGTAAAGCCATGAGCGGCCTGCTCGTCGCGGCGGTGGTCCTTTCGCTGTCGGCCTGCACCCGCGGCAGCCGCGACCTCGAGGCCTGGGTGGCCGAGGTCAAGGCCCGCCCGGCACCGCCGCTCGATCCGCTGCCGGTGATGAAGCAGTTCGAGACCTTCGAATACGCCGCGCAGGACATGCGCGACCCGTTCAGCCAGCCCAGCGCCGACCGTGACGGCGGCAACCAGCTGAGGCCGGACCCGAATCGCCGGAAGGAGGTCCTCGAGGCCTTCCCGCTCGACAGCCTGGACATGGTCGGCACCATTGGTTCCGGCGCAGGGGTCATCGGCCTGGTGATGGGTCCCGACCGCGTCACGCACCGCGTGCGCCCGGGCAACTACCTGGGACTCAACGACGGCCGCATCACCGCGGTCACCGAAGACCGTATCGAGATTGTCGAACTCGTTCCGGATGGGGCGGGCGGCTGGCTGGAACGCCAGGCCCGTATCGCCCTTGAAGACAATTGATTAGGGGAATGCACGATGACCGCGAATAAAACGATCGGCGAGGGGATGGGCACCAAGCGTCGCTGGGTGCTGGCCATGGGAACGCTCGCCGTCGGCCTGGCGACGTCGCTGTCGGCGATGGCGGAGAACGTCCTGCAGGACGTGCGCTACGCCTCGGCCCCCGGGGGCAAGGTCGACATCACCCTCGAGTTCGCCGAGCCCGTGGGCGAGGTGCAGGCCTTCACGACCGACACGCCGCCGCGCATCGCGGTCGACCTGCCGGGCACCAGCAACGGCCTGAACCAGCGCCGCGTGGTGATCGGCAGCGGCGCCACCTCGGCGGTCTCCGCCGTGGAAGCCGGTGGCCGCACCCGCGTGGTGGTGGACCTGTTCCGCCCCGCCGGCTACACCACCCGCAGCGCCGGCAACCTGCTGGTGCTGACGGTCGACGCCGGTGCTTCCCAGCCGGGCAGCCTGGCCACCGGCCCGGATCCGACCAAGAAGGTCGCTTCTTCGCTGGAGGTCGCCAACATCGACTTCCGCCGCGGCGAGAACGGCTCGGGCCGCGTGGTGCTGCGCTTCAACGGTGACGGTGCCTCGGCCGACATGCGCAACGAAGGTTCGCGCATCGTGGTCGACGTCGCCAACGCCAGCATCCCGGAGAACCTGCGCCGGCAGCTGGACGTGACCGACTTCGCCACCCCGGTCCGCAGCCTCGAGCCCAATGCCAACGCCGGCAGCACCCGCCTGGTGATCAACACCAACGGTGCCTTCGACTCGATGGCCTACCAGACCGGCAACGAGTACGTGATCGAGGTCAGCCCGAAGCGGGCCGCCCCGGGCACGGTCGTGGCCGGCGCCCCGGGCCGTGCCGCCGGTGCGGTGGCCGGTGACATGGAAGGCCAGCGCTACTCCGGTCGCGCCGTCACCTTCAATTTCCAGGACGTGCCGGTTCGCACGGTGCTGCAGCTGATCGCCGAGGAGTCGGGCCTGAACGTGGTCGCCGCCGACACGGTCCAGGGCAACGTCACCCTGCGCCTGATCAACGTGCCCTGGGACCAGGCGATGGACATCGTCCTGCGCGCCAAGCAGCTCGACAAGCGCCGCGACGGCAACGTCATCTGGGTCGCGCCGCAGAAGGAGATCGCCGACTTCGAGAAGGCGGTGGCCGACGCGCGCATCGCCAACGAGGAGCGCGAGCCGCTCGTCACCGAGTACATCCCGATCAACTACGGCAACGCCGAGGATATCGCCAAGCTGTTGACGGAAGACAGCAAGAACGCCCAGGCGAGTGGCGGTGGCGCTGGTGCCGGGCAGGTCAGCCGAGGCTTCCTGTCGTCGCGCGGCAGCGTGAGTTTTGATACCCGCACCAACACCTTGTTGCTGATCGATACGCCCAGCAAGGTCAACGACATCCGCAACCTGCTCGCCACCCTCGACCGGCCGGTCGACCAGGTGCTGATCGAGGCCCGCATCGTCGTGGCCACCGAGACCTTCGCCCGGGAGCTGGGCGTGCAGTTCGGCGTGCAGGATCGCACCGGCACGCTGCCGCTGAGCAACGAGACCACGACGGACTCCGGCTTTGCGGTGAACCTGCCCGTCAACCCGGCAGCCGGGATTTTCAACCTGAGCATCCTGCGCCAGGACATCGTGCTCGATCTCGAGCTGTCGGCCCTCGAGGAAGAGGGGCGGGGTGAGGTTGTTTCCAACCCCCGCGTCATCACGGCCAACCAGCGCGAGGCGGTCATCCGCCAGGGCGACGAAGTCGGCTACCTGACGATCCAGCCGGCTGCGACGCCCGGCGGCCTCGCCACGGCGACCGTTGAATTCAAGGAAGTTCTGCTTGAGCTCAAGGTCACCCCGACCATCACCCAGGACGGCCGCGTCTACCTGAACCTCGCGGTGAAGAAGGACGAGGTCAGCGAGCTGATCACCAACCCGGCCGGCGGTTTCGTGCCGCAGATCGCCCGTCGCGAGGTCAGCACCGCCGTGCTGATCGACAACGGCCAGACCGTGGTGGTGGGCGGCGTCTATGAGTTCAAGAACCGCGAGGACCTCCGGAAGGTTCCGTTCCTCGGCGACCTGCCGGTGGTCGGCAACCTGTTCAAGAACCGCACCAAGGCGGCCGAGAAGGCCGAGCTGCTGATCTTCGTCACCCCGCGCGTGCTGCAGGTGGCCAAGAACCGCTGAGCCCACGGGCCAGGCGGGTCGCACGAGCAGGGCCGCGAAAGCGGCCCTGTTTCGTTTCACGAGGCACCACACGATGGAAAGACCACTCAGAATCAGCCTGCAGTCGGGGCAGGTGCTGTTCCGCGAGGGCGACCCGCCGGATACGGCCTACCTCGTCGAGCAGGGCACCCTCGAAATACGAACCCACCAGGGTGGCCACCTGCGGGTGCTGAGCCTGCCCGGCCCCGGCGACCTGCTGGGTGAGATGGCGGTCATCGACGATTCGCCGCGCACCGCGACGGCCGTGGCGCTGAGCGAGTGCGTCCTGTTCCCCATCGACCGAAGCCAGATCGCGGAGCGACTCGCCGCGACCGACCCGATCGTGCGCTCCCTGCTCGAAGGCCAGCTCAAGCGTTACCGTGGCGCGCTGGCGGCGCTGCAGGGCAAGCCGTCCGAGCCTGGCCTGTTGCCGGCCTCGGCCACCGAGCGCAAGGGCATCGACCGGATCAGGCTCGAGTCGCAGCTGCGCGAGGCCCTGGCCGGGCGGCATCTGGAGCTGGGCCTGCAGCCTTTGCTCGACCTGGCCCGGAACCGCGTCGCCGGCTACGAAGCCCTGGTGCGCTGGAACCACCCCGAGCGCGGGCCCATTTCGCCGGTGGAGTTCGTGGCGCTGGCCGAGGAGACCTCGCTGATCGTGCCGGTGGGGGAATACGTGATGGACGCCGCCTGCGAAGCCGTCGCCGCGTTCGTACGCGCCGGCCGCGAGGCGCCCTTCGTGGCCGTGAACGTCTCGGCCCGGCAACTGGCCCATCCCGGCCTGGTCGAGCGCATCGTCGCCCGCGCCGACGCGGCCCGCCTGCCGCGGGGCAGCCTCAAGCTCGAGATCACCGAGAGCCAGGCGCTCGACTACGACCTGGTGCGCGAGGTCATCGCGCTGTGCCACGGCCATGGGATAAAGGTGGCGCTGGACGACTTCGGCACCGGCTATTCGCACCTCGCGCACCTGCACCGCCTGGAGTTCGACGTGCTCAAGATCGACCAGGCCTTCTCGCGGCAAATGCTGGCCGACCCGCGGGCGATGTCGGTCGTCGAGGCCATCGTCCAGCTTGGCCGGGCCCTGTCGGCCGAGATCGTGGTCGAGGGCGTGGAAACGCCAGCCCAGCTCGAGGCCCTGCGAGGGCTCGGCTGCCACTACGCCCAGGGCTACCTCATCGGGCGCCCGCGCCCGCTGCCGGAACTCCTGTCCGGGGACTGATCCGGCGGCTGTTGTAAGCTTGTGGTTCACGCAAACGCGCGGAGCCCCGGATGCCGAAGATGTCCCTGCACACCCGCATGCTGGTCGGCTTCATCGCCGGCACCAGCCTCGGCCTGGCCGCGAACCTGTTCGCCGCCGACGCCGGCTGGCTCGACGCGTTGGTGTTCTACGTCGCCGACCCCGTGGGCCAGCTGTTCCTGCGCCTGCTGTTCATGCTGGTCATCCCGCTGGTGTTCTCGGCGCTGATCCTGGGCGTGGTGGAAATCGGCGACCCGCGTTCGCTCGGACGCATCGGCGGCAAGACCCTGGTCTGGATCCTGGTCGTCACCACCCTGGCGGTGACCATTGGCCTGGTGATGGTGAACCTGCTCGAGCCCGGCCGCGGCATCCCGCCCGAACTCGGCGCCGAACTGATGGCCCAGACCGGCGAGCGCGCCTCGCAGATCGCCGCCAGCCGCGAGGGCGTGTCCGGCATCGCCGTGCTGCTCAACATCGTGCCGCGCAACCCGGTGCAGGCCGCCGCCAACGGCGACCTGATCGCGGTGATGTTCTTCGCGCTGATGTTCGGCATCGCCGCCACCGTCATCCGCAGCGAGGGCACCAAGGCCTTCGTCGCCGCCGTGCAGGGCGTGTACGACATCTGCCTCAAGCTCATCGACTGGACCATCCGCCTGGCACCCTACGCCGTGGCGGCGCTGTTGTTCTCGATCACCGCCAAGCTTGGCTTCGACGTGCTGGTGCAGCTGGCGCGCTTCGTCGCCACGGTGCTGGCGGCGCTGGCCATCCATTTCTTCGTGGTCTTCCCGATCCTGCTGCGGGTGTTCGGCGGCATGTCGCCGCTGGCCTTCTTCCGTGGCGCCCAGCCGGCGCTGCTGACCGCCTTCTCCACCTCGTCGTCCAGCGCCACGCTCCCCACCACGCTGGCCGTGACCGAGCAGCGCCTCGGGGTGCCGCGCCGCGTCGCGCGCTTCGTCTGCACCCTCGGTGCCACCGCCAACATGAACGGCACGGCCCTGTTCGAGGGCGTGACGGTGCTGTTCCTGGCGCAGTTCTTCGGCGTAGAGCTGACCCTCGTGCAGCAGGTCACCATCCTGCTGCTTTGCCTGCTGGGCGGCATCGGCGCGGCCGGCGTGCCCGGCGGCTCGCTGCCGGTGATCGCGATGATCCTGGCCATGTTCGGCATCCCGCCCGAGGGCATCGGCCTGATCCTGGGCGTCGACCGCCTGCTCGACATGTGCCGCACCGTCGTGAACGTGGGCGGCGACATGGTTGGCTCGGTCGTGATCGGCCGCAGCGAGGAAGGCCACCGCGAGTCGACGGCCGCGCCCGCCGCGCCGGGCTAGCACCGGCGACCCCGGGGTTCAAGCGCGACAGCGGCGGCCGGGTCGGCGACAATAGCGCCCCGTTGGCCCGGCCCCGGGCCCCCCGCCCTGGACGCCCCGATGACCACGCCCTCCCGCCGCGACCTCGCCAACGCCCTGCGTTTCCTCGCCATCGATGCCGTCGAGGCCGCAAAGTCCGGCCATCCGGGCATGCCCATGGGCATGGCAGACATCGCCGAGGTGCTGTGGAACGACTTCCACAGCCATAACCCGAACAACCCGAAGTGGTTCAATCGCGACCGTTTCGTGCTGTCGAACGGCCACGGCTCGATGCTGATCTACGGCCTGTTGCACCTGTCGGGCTACGACCTGCCGCTGCAGGAGCTCAAGAACTTCCGCCAGCTGCACAGCAAGACCGCCGGCCACCCCGAGTTCGGCCATACCCCGGGCGTCGAGACCACGACCGGCCCGCTCGGCCAGGGCCTGGCCAACGCCGTGGGCATGGCGCTGGCCGAGAAGCTGCTGGCCCAGCGCTTCAACCGCCCCGAGTTCAATGTCGTCGACCACCACACCTGGGTGTTCCTGGGCGACGGTTGCCTGATGGAGGGCGTTTCGCACGAGGCCGCTTCGCTGGCCGGCACCTGGGGCCTGGGCAAGCTGATCGCCTTCTGGGACGACAACCGCATCTCCATCGACGGCGACACCTCGGGCTGGTTCACCGACGACACCGCGGCGCGCTTCGAGGCCTATGGCTGGCAGGTGATCCGCAAGGTCGACGGCCACGACCCGGTCGAGATCACCCAGGCCATCAAGACGGCGCAGGCCGAGACCGGCAAGCCGACCCTGATCTGCTGCCGCACCACCATTGGTTTCGGCTCTCCGGGCAAGGCCGGCAAGGAATCGAGCCACGGCGCGCCGCTGGGCAAGGACGAGGTGGCCGCCACCCGCGCCGCCCTCGGCTGGCCGCACGCCCCCTTCGAGATCCCCGCCGCCATCGCCGACGGCTGGCGCGCCGGCAATGCCGGCCTGGTGCGCGAGGAGCAGTGGAACCGCCTGTTCGACGCCTACGCCAAGGCCTATCCGGAGCTGGCCGCCGAGCTCGTGCGCCGCTCGCACGGCGAGCTGCCGCAGGGGTTCGCCGAGGCCGCGCTGGCCTATGCCCGCAAGCTGCAGCTCGAAGGCCCGGTGGTCGCCTCGCGCAAGGCCTCGCAGATGGCGCTGGACGCCTTCGGCCCGCTGCTGCCCGAGCTGGTCGGCGGTTCGGCCGACCTGGCCCATTCCAACCTCACGCTCTGGAAGGGCAGCAAGTCGGTCACCTCCGACGATGCCAACGCCAACTACGTGCACTACGGCGTGCGCGAGTTCGGCATGAGCGCCATCAGCAACGGCCTGGCGCTGCACGGCGGCTTCATTCCCTACGACGCCACCTTCCTGGTGTTCTCCGACTACTCGCGCAATGCCCTGCGCATGTCGGCCCTGATCCCGACCCGCGCCATCCACGTGTTCACCCACGACTCGATCGGCCTGGGCGAGGACGGCCCGACCCACCAGCCGGTCGAGCACCTGGCCTCGCTGCGCTACATCCCCAACAACGACGTCTGGCGTCCCTGCGACGCGGTCGAGTCGGCGATTGCCTGGCAGGCCGCGATCGAACGCAGCGCCGGCCCGAGCTGCCTGGTCTTCAGCCGCCAGAACCTGGCGCACCAGCCGCGCAGCGAGCAGCAGCTGGCCGACATCGCCCGCGGCGGCTACGTGCTGTCCGACCCGCCGGAAGGCAAGTTCGACCTGATCCTGCTGGCCACCGGCTCGGAAGTGGAGCTGGCGATGGAGGCCATGCGCCGCCTCGCCGCCGACGGCATCGCCGCGCGCGTGGTGTCCATGCCCTGCGCCGAAGTCTTCGCGCGCCAGCCGATCGAGTGGCGCGAGGGCGTGCTGCCGGGCTGGTGCCGCAAGCGCGTGGCGGTGGAGGCCGGCGTCACCGGCTACTGGCGCCAGTTCGTGGGCCTCGACGGCGCCGTCGTCGGCATCGACCAGTTCGGCGCCTCGGCCCCGGCCGACAAGCTCTACCAGCACTTCGGCATCACCACCGACGCGGTGGTCGCGGCCGCCAGGTCGCTGGGCTGATCAATCCGCGCGGCTCCGGCGCCGGGTTCCCGCCCGGCGCGCGCCTGCCTCAGGCCGCGGCCACGCTGCACAGGTTCCTGTGCAGCACCTCGATCACGTCGTGCACCGTGCCGTCGGCCACGGAGTAATAGACCGTCTGCGCCTCGCGGCGCGTGCTCACCAGATTGTTCTCGCGCAGCACCGCCAGGTGCTGCGACAGCGCCGACTGGCTCAGCGGCACCAGGGCGTTGATCTCGCCCACCGACATCTCCCTTTCCACCAGCAGGCACAGCACGCGCAGGCGCTGCGGATTGGCCATGGCCTTGAGCAACTCGGCCGCGGCCTCGGAGGCCGACTCGATCAGCTGGGCCGAGGGCGTGGCGGGGGCGGCGGGGGACTTGCGGGCGCGGGCGCTCATGCATGGGTTCCTGTCAGGTGTTGACATTATGCCAGAGTGCTAATTAAGCTACAACTAAATTAGCGCAGCCGGATATTCCGGCGGGGGGAACGACATGGCCAGCATCGTGGTCCTGGGCGCCGGCATCGGCGGCATGAGCGTGGCGTACGAACTCCGGGCCCTGCTGGGCAAGGAGCACGCGGTCACCGTGGTGGGCGAGGGCGGGCAATTCAGCTTCACCCCGTCCAATCCCTGGGTCGCCGTGGGCTGGCGCAAGCCGTCCGACATCCAGATCGGGGTGCGTCCGCACCTGGCGAAGAAGGGCATCGGCTTCGAGGAGGCCGGCGCCGAACAGGTGCTGCCCGAAAGCAACACCCTGCGCCTGCGCGATGGCCGCGAGCTGGCCTATGACTACCTGGTCATCACCACCGGCCCGCGCCTGGCCTTCGACGAGGTGCCGGGCCTGGGTCCGGAGGGGGGCTTCACGCAGTCGATCTGCACCACGCCCCACGCCCACGCCGCCTGGGAGGCCTACCAGGCCTTCCTGAAGGACCCGGGCCCGATCGTGGTCGGCGCGGCCGCCGGCGCCAGCTGCTTCGGCCCGGCCTACGAGTTCGCCATGATCCTCGACGCCGACCTGCGCAAGCGCAAACTGCGCGACCGCGTGCCGATGACCTACGTCAGCCCCGAACCCTACGTGGGCCACATGGGCCTGGGCGGCGTCGGTGATTCCAAGGGCCTGCTCGAGTCGGAGTTCCGGCAGCGCCACATCAAGTGGATCACCAACGCACGCATCACCCGGGTCGAGGACGGCGTGCTGCACGCCGACGAGATGGACCCCCGCGGCCAGCTGCTGCAGTCGCACGCGCTGCCGTTCAGGTACTCGATGGTGCTGCCGGCCTTCACCGGCGTCGATGCGGTGCGCTCGGCCGGGGAAATGTGCAATCCGCGCGGCTTCGTGCTGATCGATGCGCACCAGCGCAACACGAAGTATCCGAACATCTTCTCGGCTGGCGTCTGCGTCGCCATCCCGCCGGTGGAGCCGACCCCGGTGCCGACCGGCGCGCCCAAGACCGGCTTCATGATCGAGTCGATGGTGACCGCCATCGCCGAGAACATCGCCGCCGAGCTGGCCGGCAAGCCCGCCGACCGCGTGGCCACCTGGAACGCGATCTGCCTGGCCGACATGGGCGACACCGGCGCGGCTTTCGTGGCGCTGCCCCAGAACCCGCCGCGCAACGTCACCTGGGCCAAGGTGGGCAAGTGGGTGCACCTGGCCAAGATCGCCTTCGAAAAATACTTCCTCGCCAAGATGAAATCCGGCAATACCGAGCCCGTGTACGAGAAGTACGTGCTCAAGGCGCTGGGCATCATGCGCCTGAAGTGAACCCCAAGACCCGAACCCAAGGAGCAATGCCATGAACCTCGACCGTGCCGTGATGGCCTTCGCCGGCGTGATGATCCTGATCTCCGTCGCCCTCGTTTACTTCGTTTCGCCGCTCTGGCTGTTCTTCACCGCCTTCATCGGCCTGAACATGCTGCAGGCGTCCTTCACCGGCTTCTGCCCGGCGGCCATGATCTTCCGCAAGCTCGGCTTCAACGCCGGCTGCGCCTTCAAGTGAGGTAAGCACGATGCCCCGTACCCGCCTTCTCGCCACCGCCACGTTCGCCGCCCTGCTGCTGGCGGCCTGTGGCGGTGAACCGGCCGTTCCCGCCGCGGCGCCCGCCGTGGACTTCGAGACGATCGCGGTGGCGCCGCGCGACTCCGCGCGCGAACGCAGCTGGGATGGCGTGGTCGAGGCCGTCAACCAGGCCACGCTCTCGGCGCAGACGCGCGGGCGCGTGGTCGAGCTGCCCTTCGACGTGAACGACTACGTCGAGGCCGGCCAGGTGGTGGTGCGCTTCACCGACGTCGAACAAGTGTCGGCGCAGCGCCGCGCATCGGCCGCGCTCAACGCCGCCCAGGCCGACTACACCGAGGCCGAGGCGGCGTTCCGCCGCACCGAGGAGCTGGTGGCCAAGCAGCTGCTGGCGCGCGCCGCGCTCGACCAGGCCCGGGCCCGCCGCGACGCCACCCGCGCCGCGCTGGAGTCGGCCCGTGCCGGCGTCAGCGAGGCCGGCGAGCAGGTGGATTACACCGTCATCCGTGCGCCGTACTCGGGCATCCTCACCGCCCGCCACGTCGAGGTGGGCGAGTCGGTGCAGCCGGGCCAGCCGCTGGTTTCGGGGCTGTCGCTGCAGCAGCTGCGGGTGAACGTGGAAGTGCCGCAGAGCGACGTCGCCGCGCTGCGCGAGCACGGCAGCGCCACCGTGGTGCTGCCGGGCGGCGGCCGTGTCGAGGCCGCGCAGGTCATCGTGTTCCCGTATGCCGATCCGGGCACGCACAGCTTCAAGGTGCGCGTCGAGCTGCCCGAGGCCGAAACCGGCCTGCAGCCCGGCATGACCGTCAAGGTCGCCTTCAAGACCGGCGAGGCGCGCCACCTTTGGGTGCCCGCCGCGGCGCTGGTCACCCGCAGCGAAGTGACCGCGGTGTACGTGGTGGGCGACGACAACCGCGTCGCGCTGCGCCAGGTGCGCCTGGGCCATCGCCGCGAGGGCGAGGTCGAGGTGCTGGCCGGCCTGGCCGAGGGCGAGCGCATCGCCGCCAACCCGCTCGACGCCCTGGCCCATCTCGCCGCCGCCAAGGAGGCGGGCAATGACTGAGCCACGCTTCGGCCTCTCCGGCCGCCTGGCCCGCGCCTTCCAGGCCAACCCGCTCACGCCGGTGCTGGCGGTGGCGGGCCTGCTGCTGGGCCTGTTCGCCACCCTGATCACGCCGCGCGAGGAAGAGCCGCAGATCGACGTGACCATGGCCAACATCATCGTGCCCTTCGCCGGCGCGCCGGCCGAGGACGTCGAGAACCTGGTGGCCGTGCCGCTCGAGCAGGTGCTCTCGGAGATCGAAGGCGTCAAGCACGTCTATTCCGCCAGCCGCGCCGGCTCGGCCCTGATCACGGTCGAGTTCGCCGTGGGCGTGCCGCGCCAGGACGCGCTGGTGCGCCTGTACAACCAGGTCTTCTCCAACGCCGACTGGGCGCCGCCGGGGCTGGGCATCGGCCAGCCGCTGGTGCGGCCGATGGGCATCGACGACGTACCGGTGATGGCCGTGACGCTCTGGACCGACGACCCCGCCCGCGGCGGCGTCGAGCTGGCCGAAGTCGCGCACACCCTGGAAACCGAGTTCAAGCGCGTGCCCGGCACGCGCGACGTGTACACGCTGGGCGCGCCGCAGCGCGCGGTGGTGGTCGAGCTCGACGCCACGCGCCTGGCTTCGTATGGCATGACCGCCGACGACCTCGCCGGCGCGCTGGCCGCCGCCAACGTCGTCACCCAGGCCGGCGAGCGCGTCACCGCCGACGGCGTGCTGCCGATGACGGCGGGCACCTACCTGGCCGACGCCCAGCAGGTGGCCGAGCTGGTGATCGGCCTGCGCGAGGGCCGTCCGCTGTATCTGTCGGACGTGGCCGAGATCCGCCGCGGCGCCGACCTGCCCACGCAGTACGCCTGGTACACGGCTCCGCCGGGCGAGCGCCGCCCCGAAGGCGGCGTGGCCCCGGCGGTCACCATCGCCGTGGCCAAGAAGCCCGGCGCCAATGCCGTCGACATCACCTCGGCCATCGCCTCCCGGCTCGAGGGTCTCAAGGCCACCGTCATCCCCGAGGGCATCCACGCCACGGTCACCCGCGATTACGGCTACACCGCCAATGACAAGGCGATGAAGCTGATCCAGAAGCTGGTGTTCGCCACGCTCTCGGTGGTGCTGCTGGTGCTGTTCGCGCTGGGCTGGCGCGAGGCCATCGTGGTGGGCAGCGCGGTGATCCTCACGCTGGCCATCACCCTGTTCGCGTCCTGGGCGATGGGCTTCACCATCAACCGCGTCTCGCTGTTCGCGCTGATCTTCTCGATCGGCATCCTGGTGGACGACGCCATCGTGGTTGTCGAGAACATCCACCGCCACATGCGCCTGGGCGGCAAGACCCTGCGCGAGGCCATCCCGCCGGCGGTGGACGAGGTCGGCAGCCCGACCATCCTGGCCACCTTCACCGTCATCGCCGCGCTGCTGCCGATGGCCTTCGTCTCGGGCCTGATGGGCCCCTACATGCGGCCGATCCCGATCAATGCCTCGGTGGGCATGCTGCTGTCGCTGGCGATCGCGCTCACCGTCACGCCCTGGCTGTCGCTCAAGCTGCTCTCGCGCCATGCGCACGGCGGCGGCGAGGCGGGCCACGGCCATGAAGCCGGACTCACCGCGCGCGTGCGCCGCCTGTTCGAGAAGGTGATGCGTCCCTTCCTCGACAAGGACCAGGGCCGGACGCGCCGCCGCTGGCTGTTCGCCGGCATCGCAGGCGCGGTCGTGGCCGCCGCCGGCCTGGCCGTGGTGCAGCTGGTGGTGCTCAAGATGCTGCCCTTCGACAACAAGTCGGAGTTCCAGGTGGTGGTGGACCTGCCCGAGGGCACGCCGCTCGAGCGCACCAACGCGCTGCTGCTCGAGATGGCCGCGGCGCTCGAAGCCGTGCCCGAGGTGCTCGACCTGCAGGGCTACGCCGGCACCTCGGCGCCGGTGAATTTCAACGGCCTGGTGCGCCAGTACTACCTGCGCCAGGGCGCCAACCTGGGCGACCTGCAGGTGAACCTGGTGGACAAGCACGAGCGCAGCCGCCAGAGCCACGACATCGCCCGCGAGGTGCGGCCGGTGCTGGCGGCGCTGGGCGCGAAGTACGGCGCCTCGGTGAAGGTGGTCGAAGTGCCGCCGGGCCCGCCGGTGATGGCGCCGCTGGTGGCCGAGGTCTATGGCCCGGACGCCGCGCGTTCCCGCGAGATCGCCCGCGACATCGAGACCCGCTTCCGCGCCACCGACGGCATCGTGGACGTCGACAGTACGGTCGAGGCCCCGGCCGAGCGCGAGCTGGTGCTGGTTGATCGCGACCGCGCCGCGCGACTGGGCGTGAGCCAGGCGGCCATCGCCCAGGCCCTGCAGCTGGGCGTGGGTGGCCGCGATGCCACCTGGCTGCGCGACGGCGCCTCCAAGTACCCCGTGCCGGTGCGCCTGCGCCTGCCATCCGGCGACCAGGCCAGCCTCGAGCAGCTGCTCACCCTGCGCGTGCGCGCCGGCGACGGCCGCCTGGTGCCGCTGTCGGAGCTGGTCAGCGTGCAGCGCCTGCCCTGGGAGCCGGTGATCCACCGCAAGGACCTGCTGCCGGTGGTCTATGTCACGGGCGACGAGGCCGGCGCGCTCGACAGCCCGCTCTACGGCATGTTCGACCTCGTCGGCCAGCTGCGCGACCGGCCGATGGCCGGCGTCGAGCTCGAGCAGCGCTTCCTGTCCGCGCCCACCGACACCTTCGGTTTCTCGGTGAAGTGGGACGGCGAGTGGCAGATCACCTACGAAACCTTCCGCGACATGGGCCTGGCCTATTCGGTCGGCCTGCTGCTGATCTACCTGCTGGTGGTGGCGCAGTTCCGCGACTACGTGGTGCCGCTGGTGATCATGGCGCCCATCCCGCTCACCGTGATCGGGGTGATGCCCGGCCACGCGCTGCTGGGCGCGCAGTTCACCGCCACCAGCATGATCGGCATGATCGCGCTGGCGGGCATCATCGTGCGCAACTCGATCCTGCTGGTGGACTTCATCAACCAGTCGATCGCGGAAGGCCACGCCCTGGCCGACGCCGTGGTCGAGGCCTGCGCCGTGCGCGCCCAGCCGATCGCGCTGACCGGCCTTGCGGCGATGGCCGGCGCCTTCTTCATCCTCGACGACCCGATCTTCAACGGCCTGGCGATCGCGCTGATCTTCGGCATCCTGGTGTCCACCGTGCTCACCCTGGTGGTCATCCCGCTGCTTTACTACGTGCTGCTCAGCGCGCGCGCCCGCAAGCAGGAGGCCATGGCATGAGCGAACCGATCGTCGTGGCCTGCCCGCACTGCCACGGCATGAACCGCGTGCCGGTGTCGCGGCTCGGCGAAGGCCCGGTGTGCGGCCACTGCCGCGAGGCGCTGTTCACCGGCAAGCCGCTGGACCTGGGCGTGGATGATTTCGCCATCCATGCCGACCGCAGCGCGCTGCCTTTGCTGGTGGACTTCTGGGCGGCGTGGTGCGGGCCTTGCCAGATGATGGCGCCGCACTTCCACAAGGCCGCGGCGCTGCTCGAGCCCAAGGTCCGCCTGGCGAAGGTCGACACGCAGTCGCAGCCGACCCTGGCCCAGCGCCACGGGATCCGCTCCATTCCCACGCTGGTGCTGTTCCACCAGGGGCGCGAGATCGCCCGGCAGTCCGGCGCCATGGACGCCAACAACATCGTGCGCTGGACCCGCCAGCACCTGGGCGGCTGAGGCCTACAGCGCGTCCACCGGCAGCTTGAGGTAGCGCACGCCGTTGGCCTCGGGCTCGGGCAGGGCGCCGGCGCGGATGTTCACCTGCACGGCCGGCAGGATCAGGGTGGGCATGGACAGCGTGGCGTCGCGTTCGTTGCGAAGCTTGACGAACTGCGCCTCGTCCACGCCCAGGCGCACGTGGATGTTCTTGTGCTTCTGCTCGCCGATGCTCGATTCGCAGCGCGGCTCGCGGCCGCCCGGGCCGTAGTCGTGGCAGACGAAGACGCGGGTGTCGTCGGGCAGCGAGTACAGGCGCTGGATCGAGCGGTAGAGCGTGGCGGCGTCGCCGCCGGGGAAGTCGCAGCGCGCGGTGCCGCCGTCGGGCATGAACAGCGAGTCGCCGGTGAACAGCGCGTCGCCGACGAGGTAGGCCACGGAGTCATTGGTGTGGCCGGGCACCGGGATCACCCGTGCGCCGATCGCGCCGATCGAGAACACCTCGTCGTCGGCGAACAGGTGGTCGAACTGCGAGCCGTCCACCGGGAAGTGCTCGCCGAGGTTGAAGATCGGCCGGAAGGTCTTTTGCACCTTGCGGATGCCCTCGCCGATGGCCAGCCTCGCGCCCGGCAGCTGCGCGCGCAGCCAGTGGCCGGCGCTGAGATGGTCGGCGTGGGCGTGGGTCTCGAGGATCCAGTCCACCTGCAGGCCGGCGCCGCGCACGTCGTCGAGCAGGGCCTGGGCGCTGGTGGTGGCGGTGCGGCCGGACTTGGGATCGAAATCGAGCACCGGGTCCACCAGGGCGGCGCGGCCGCCGGCCGGGTCGCTGACCAGGTAACTCCAGGTGCCGGAGTCGGCGTGGTAATGGGCTTTCACGTCCGGGTGGCGCATGGGGTCCTCCGCGCGGTTCGACCCCTTCGATTATGGCAGGCCGGGGTGGGGCCTGACTTCGGGGTTTACAGGCGTAGCACGGAAGTTCGAGCCGCCGTCGCCGGAAGGCCGGGGCTCAGGGGACGAGGGCGTCTTCCAGCAGGCCGGCCAGGCGGCTGGCCGCGAGGCGGATGCGCTGCTCGGCCAGCGGACGATGCTGGTCGAGGTAGGCGTCGGTGATGCGGCGGCGCGGGGGGTAGAGCGAACGTTCGTGGATCAGCCGGCAGGACTCGAGCGTCCAGGCCTGGGCGGCGTTGCCCACCGCCGGCACCGGATCGGCCGGCAGCGGCGGCATCGCCGCGAGCCACTCGGCGTAGGCCGCATTGTCGAGGTTGGCGCTGCGCAGCAGCCAGTAGTCCCACACGCCGTGCAGGTTGGTGCCTTCGCCCTGGGGCGAGCCCTTGCCGCGGTAGTTGAGCTGGTGCTCGTTGCCGCCGCGATCGTGCGGATGGCCGGCGTGCATGGGCTGGTGCGCGTCGCCGACGAAGTGCACCAGGAACTTCAGCGCCTCGACGCGCTGCTGGCGCGGCTGCGAGGCATCGGCCAGCACGGCGCGCTGGGCGTTGATGGCGCCGATCACGCACTCGCCACCGGGGCAGTCGCGGGCCGGGACGTAATCGCAGTCCTTGCCGGGGATGTTGACGTAGTGCCAGCGCCGGCTGAGCACGCCCAGCGGGGTCTTTTCGGCGCGGATCTCGTCGGCCCAGGTGGCCACGCCGGCCAGGGTGGGCGTGGCCTCGTCGGCCAGCAGCTCGCGCACCTGCGCCTGGGCAGCCGGGCTGAGCTGGCGCTCGGCCAGTTCACCCACGAGTTCATGGCCCTGCCGGCTCCAGGCCTGGGCGGCGGGGATGGCCAGTGCGAGGGCCAGCGAGGAGGCGAGCAGCAGTCGGTTCATGGCCGCGGACTTTACGCCAGCGGCCATGAACTTCGCCATCACGGGGCTCAGAACGACCAGACGAAGGCCGCGCCGTAGACCATCGGGTCGATATTGACGGTGCCGACCGCGGCGCCGTTCACCTTCACGTCGGTGTCGATGTCGATGTAGCGCGCGTCGATGCGCAGCCACTTGTTGCTGCCGACTTCGATGTCGACGCCGGCGTGGCCGGCCAGACCCCAGGACGAGTCGAGCGAGAGCTCGGTGCCGGCCAGCGGCCCGCGGGTCTCTTCCTCGAAGAACACCGTGTAGTTCACGCCGGCGCCCAGGAACGGGGTGAGCTTGGAGTCGTTGCGGAAGTGGTACTGCAGGCTCACCGTCGGCGGCAGGTGCTTGGTGGAGCCGGCGTTGGCGCCATTGAGCCGGATGTCGTGCTCGAAGGGCAGGGCGGCCAGGATCTCGAGGCCGAGCTTGTCGGTCAGGAAATACTCGGCGGTGATCGTCGGGCGCCAGTCGTCGCCGACGTCGGCATCGAGGGCGCCGCCGGCCAGGGAGCCGTTGCCGGACTTCGGGGCGACCACGTGGGCGCCGACCGAGAAGGTCCAGTCGCCCTTTTCAACGGCCAGGGCGGGGGTGGCCAGGGCCAGGGCGGCCAGGGCGAGCGGGGCGAGGACAAGCTTGCGCATGGTGGAACTCCGGTTTTGGAAAGGACTGGCGACAGTTTCCTACCGGGCCGGACCGGGCTTCTTGAGAATCGTCAAATCGGCCGCTGGCCCCGGCTGCGGCTGGGACCGGCGGGCCGGGGTTGGTAGAATCCGGGGTTTCCACCCACCCATTCCCGGCCCCCCGGCCGGACCCAGGAGACGCCATGTCCATCAAGGTCGCCATCAACGGCTACGGCCGCATCGGTCGCAACATCCTGCGCGCGCTGTACGAGGCCAAGCGCAACCACGAGATCACCATCGTGGCGATCAACGACCTGGGCGACGCCGAGACCAACGCCCACCTGACCCAGTACGACACCGCCCACGGCAAGTTCCCGGGCACCGTGTCGGTGGACGGCGGCGACCTGATCGTCAACGGCGACCGCATCAAGGTCTGCGCCGAGCGCGACCCGGCCAAGCTGCCCTGGGGCCAGCTGGGCGTGGACGTGGTGCTCGAGTGCACGGGCCTGTTCACCTCCAAGGCCAAGGCTTCGGCGCATATCGCCGCCGGCGCCAAGAAGGTGATCATCTCGGCCCCGGGCGACAAGGACGTGGACAACACCGTCGTGTTCGGCGTGAACCACCACCTGCTCAAGGCCTCCGACACCGTCATCTCGAACGCCTCGTGCACCACCAACTGCCTCGCGCCGCTGGCCAAGGTGCTGCACGAGAAGATCGGCATGGTGCACGGCCTGATGACCACCATCCACGCCTACACCAACGACCAGGTGCTCACCGACGTCTTCCACAAGGACCTGCGCCGCGCCCGCTCGGCCACCCAGTCGCAGATCCCGACCAAGACCGGCGCCGCCGCGGCCGTGGGCCTGGTGCTGCCGGAGCTCAACGGCAAGCTCACCGGCTTCTCGATGCGCGTGCCGACCATCAACGTCTCGGTGGTCGACCTGAGCTTCGTGGCCGCGCGCGCCACCAGCAAGGAGGAGATCGACGCGGTGGTGAAGGCCGCCTCGGAAGGCGAGCTCAAGGGCATCCTGGGCTTCAACACCAAGCCGCTGGTGTCGGTGGACTTCAACCACGACCCGCACAGCTCGGTCTACGACGCCACGCTGACCCAGGTGATGGGCGGCACGCTGGTGAAGGTCTGCTCGTGGTACGACAACGAGTGGGGCTTCTCCAACCGCATGCTCGACACCACGCTGGCGCTGATGGCCGCCAAGTAAATCGTCGGAGGGGCTTGGGCCCCGACGCCCGATGCAAGAGACCCCGGCTCCGGCCGGGGTTCTTTTTGCCCGGGAGAATGGGTCAGGTGGGTTCCGCGTCGAGGCCGGCGCCGGCGGCCGAGCGGCGCAGGCGGTCGTGGATGGCCAGCCAGTCGTCGGTTTCCGGCGGGCGTTCGGCCAGCAGCAGGTTGGCGCCGCGACCATCGAGCTCGCGCAGCGCGGCATAGAGCTCGTGCGCATAGCCCGCGGGCGTGGTCGGCAGCGCGAGACCCGGCGCGCCTTCCGGCAGTTGGCCCAGCGCCAGTACCTGCACGGCCTTGCCCAGCACCTGTTGCTGCATGGCCTCGTCGGCCAGCGCGCCGCGTGGCAGCAGCAGCAGCGGCGTGCGCGGCGCGTAGTGCGCATCGAGCGTGCCCGAGGCGCGCGGGCTGTCGCCCGCGACCCCCGCCTGCACCGGGCCGATGACGGCCTCGATGCGCTCGCGGCCAAGCATGCCCGGCCGCAGGATGCGCGGGGTGACGCCGGACAGATCGACAATCGTGCTTTCGATGCCCACCGCGCACTCGCCGCCCTCGAGCACCACCGGCACCGCCTCGCCGAACTCGGCGCGCACGTGCGCGGCGCGGGTGGGGCTGACGTGGCCGAAGCGATTGGCCGAGGGCGCGGCCAGGCCGCCGCCGAAGGCGCGCAGCAGGGCCAGCGCCACCGGATGGTCGGGGCAACGCAGGCCGACCGTGTCCTGGCCGCCGGTCACTTCCGGCGGCACCTTCGGGCGCTTGCGCAGGATGAGCGTCAGCGGTCCGGGCCAGAAGGCCGCCGCCAGCGTCCGCGCCGCGGGCGGCACGTCCAGTGCCCAGTCGTCGATGGCGTCCGCGCCGGCCACGTGCACGATCAGCGGGTGGTCGGCCGGCCGGCCCTTGAGCGCGAAGATGCGCCGCACCGCCTCGGGCCGGGAGGCATCGGCCGCCAGTCCGTACACCGTTTCGGTGGGCAGGCCGATGGCCTCGCCGCGGCGCAGGGCGTCGAGCGCAGGTCCGAGCTCTAGGCTCATGCGGCCCTCCCGTGCTCGCTGCTCAGCAGCCCGTAGATCCATGAGTCGGCAAAGGTGTCGCCCACGCGCCAGCGGTTGCGCAGCAGGCCCTCGCGCCGGAAGCCGAAGTGCTCGAGCAGGCGCCACGAGGGCTCGTTGCGCGGGTCCACGTCGGCCTCCACGCGCTCCAGCGCCAGCGGCCCGAAGCCGAAATCCAGGGCCAGGCGCACCGCCTCGCGGGCCAGGCCGCGGCCCTGCCGCGCCGGCAGCAGCGAATAGCCCAGCTCGGCGCGGCGGTTGGGCGCGCTCAGCGCGAACAGGCTCACCGTGCCCAGCAGCTGGTCATCGTCGCGGTCGGCCAGGGCCCAGCCGTAGGTGGCCGGCGGTCGCCAGCCCATGCGCTCGGCCAGCCAGGCGCGGGCCTGGGCCAGCTCGGTCCAGGGCGCGAAGCTCCAGTAGCGGCAAACAGCCGGGTCGCTGTAGAGCGCGAACAGGGCGTCGGCGTCCGTCTCGCGCAGCGGCCGCAGGCGCACGGCCTGGCCTTCGAGCACGGGCGGTTGGGTCGGGGCGTCCATGGCGGCATTCTCCCACGCGCCCGCCGGGTTTGCCGCCACCCGGCCGGGCAGGGGAAAATGGCAGCTTCCCCGTTCCCGGAGCACCCCCATGTCCATCCTCCGCATGGCCGACCTCGACCTGGCCGGCAAGCGCGTGCTGATCCGCGAAGACCTCAACGTGCCGGTGAAGGATGGCCGGATCACCTCCGAGCAGCGCATCACCGCCGCCCTGCCGACGATGAAGCTGGCGCTGGAGAAGGGCGCCGCCGTGATGGTCACCTCGCACCTGGGCCGGCCGAAGGAGGGCACCTGGACCGCCGAGGATTCGCTGGCCCCGGTCGCCGCGCGCCTGGGCGAGCTGCTGGGCCGCGAGGTGCCGCTGGTGAAGGACTGGGTGGACGGCGTGGACGTGCAGCCGGGCCAGCTGGTGCTGCTGGAGAACTGCCGCATGAACGTCGGCGAGAAGTCCGACGACGAGGCGCTGGCGCGCAAGTACGCCGCGCTGTGCGACGTGTTCGTGATGGACGCCTTCGGCACCGCGCACCGCGCCCAGGCCTCCACCCACGGCGCCATCCGCTTCGCCAAGGTCGCCTGCGGCGGCCCGCTGCTGATGGCCGAGCTCGACGCCCTGGCCAAGGCCCTGCACGCGCCGGCGCGCCCGCTGATGGCCATCGTCGCCGGCTCCAAGGTCAGCACCAAGCTCGAGCTGCTCTCGAACCTGGTGTCGAAGGTTGACCAGCTGATCGTCGGCGGCGGCATCGCCAACACCTTCATCGCCGCGATGGGCCACCCGGTCGGCAAGTCGCTGTGCGAGGCCGACCTGCTCGACACCGCGCGCCGGATCATCGCCGACGCCCAGGCCCGCGGCGCCGACATCCCGCTGCCCACCGACGTGGTCGTCGCCCCGGCCTTCGCCGCCGACGCGCCGGCGACGGTGAAGAAGGTGTCCGAGGTCGGCGCCGACGACATGATCCTCGACATCGGCCCCGACACCGCCGCGCGCTATGCAGCGATGATCGCCAAGGCCGGCAGCGTGATCTGGAACGGCCCGGTGGGCGTGTTCGAGTTCGACGCCTTCGGCAAGGGCACGGAGACCCTGGCCCGCGCCATCGCCGCCTCCGACGCCTTCTCGATCGCCGGCGGCGGCGACACGCTGGCGGCGGTGGACAAGTACGGCGTCGAGTCCGGCATCAGCTACATCAGCACCGGCGGTGGCGCCTTCCTTGAGTTCTGCGAGGGCAAGGAACTTCCGGCGGTCGCGGCGCTCAAGGCGCGCGCGGCCTGACGTGGCGACCCTGCTGTTCGACCTCGACGGCACCCTGATCGACTCGGCCGTCGGCATCACCCGCTGCGTCGCCCACGCCTTCGAGCGCCTGGGCGAGCCGGTGCCGCCGCCCGAGGCACTGCGTCGCTGGATCGGCCCGCCGCTGCGCGACAGCTTCGGCCCGCTGCTGGGCGACGCCGCGCGCACCGAGCGCGCGGTGGAGTTCTACCGCGAGCGCTTCGAGACCCACGGCTGGCTCGAGCACGAGGTCTACGAGGGCATCGGTGACACGCTCGCCGGCCTCGCCGCCGCCGGGCACCGCCTGGCGGTGGTGACGGCCAAGAACGAGCCGCATGCGCGCCGCATCATCGGGCACCTGCCTTTCGGACACCTGTTCGAGGACGTCACCGGTGCCACGCCCTGCGGCCGGCTGAGCCACAAGCCCGAGCTGATCGGCGAGGCCCTGGGCCGCCTGGGCCTGTCGCCCGAAGGCTGCTGGATGATCGGCGACCGGCACATGGACATCGACGGCGCGCGCCACCACGGCATGCCCTCGGTGGGCGTGCTCTGGGGCTTCGGCGGCGAGGCCGAGCTGCGCGCCGCCGGCGCCACCCGGCTGGCCGCGGCGCCGCGGGAATTGGCCGCGCTTTTCGGCTGATTCGCCGCCACGGCGGTGTGCTAGCGTGTGGGCATCACGACCACACGCCCCGCCATGAGCCAGACGCTGCGCCGCACCAAGATCCTCGCCACCCTCGGCCCCGCCACCGACGCCCCGGGCGTGCTCGACGAGCTCGTGCGCGCCGGCGTCAACGTGGTGCGCCTGAACTTCAGCCACGGCAGCCCCGAGCACCACGCCGCGCGCGTGGCGGCGGTGCGCACCGCGGCGGCGAAGCTGGGCCGCGAGGTCGGCATCCTGGCCGACCTGCAGGGCCCGAAGATCCGCATCGAGAAATTCGAGGAAGGCAAGGTGGTGCTCTCCGCCGGCCAGGAGTTCACCCTGGTCTGCCGCGCCGACGCGCCCGAGGGCGATTCGCGCCAGGTGGGCGTGAGCTACCTGGGCCTGGTCAACGACGTGCACCCGGGCGACACGCTGCTGCTCGACGACGGCCTGATGGCGGTCGAGGTGCTGGCCATCGAGGGCCCGGAGATCCGTACGCGCGTGCTCACCGACGGCGTGCTGTCGAACCGCAAGGGCCTCAACCGCCTCGGCGGCGGCCTGTCGCTGGGCGCGCTGACCGACCAGGACAAGGCGCACATCCGCATCGCCGCCGACCTGGGCGTGGACTTCATCGCGGTGTCGTTCTGCCGCTCGGCGGCCGACATGGACGAGGCGCGCGCGCTGGCCCGCGCCGCCGGCTCGGACGCCTTCATGGTGGCCAAGATCGAGCGCGCCGAGGCCATCGAGAACCTGGTCGAGATCACCCAGGCCTCGGACGTGGTGATGGTGGCGCGCGGCGACCTGGGCGTTGAGATCGGCGACGCGGAGCTGCCGGGCCTGCAGAAGAAGATCATCCGCACGGCGCTCGAGCTCAACCGCACAGTGATCACGGCCACGCAGATGCTGCAGTCGATGGTCGACAACCCGATCCCGACCCGCGCCGAGGTGCTGGACGTGGCCAACTCGGTCATCGACGGCACCGACGCGGTGATGCTCTCGGCCGAAACGGCCTCGGGCAGCTACCCAGTGAAGGCGGTGGAGGCGATGGTGCGCATCTGCCTGGGCGCGGAGCGCCAGTTCGACCACGACACCGACTTCGAGAAGGCGCCGCGCAACCTGCAGCGCGCCGACCAGGCCATCGCGATGGCCAGCATGTTCCTCACCGAGCACATCCAGGTGCGCGCGATCATCGCGCTCACGGAGTCGGGCGGCACGGCCCGCTACCTGTCGCGCTTCCGCTCCTCGGTGCCGATCTACGGCCTCTCGCGCCACGACGGCGCGCGCCGCCGCATGGCCCTGGTGCGCGACGTGTTCCCGATCAACTACGACAGCGCCGGCAAGGCCACCCGCGAGGCCGCCCGCGGCGCCATCCGCCACCTCTTCGAACTCGGCCTGCTGGCCGAGGGCGACCGCGTCATCATCACCAGCGGCGACCACATGGAGCTGCACGGCGCCACCAACACCCTGCGCCTGCTCCAGGTCGGCCCCGCCGGCGCCGCCGAAGGCCTCGGCGAACTCTGACCCCGCCCCTGTAGGAGCGCCTTCAGGCGCGAATCCTTTGCTTTTGGGGGCTCTCTCAAGGTCCGACTGGCTCTGTCGTGCCGGGATCGCTCCCGGCAACGGGCCGCCGCGTACGGCGGACCTTCGCAGGGAACGAGCCCGGCGCGAACAAACCCCAAAGCGAGAAGATTCGCGCCTGAAGGCGCTCCTGCAGGGGGCCGGTGGTGGCCTGGAGGGGGCGAATTCGTCTGCGGGGGTGGGATGCCGGGATGGGCTATAATGCGGGGTTTCCAGCCACCACCCCCGGGGATCCCGCCATGAGTATCGACCAGCTCGCCGAAACCGCCCAGGCCATGGTGGCCGCGGGCAAGGGCATCATCGCCATCGATGAGTCCACCGCCACCATCAAGAAGCGTTTCGACGGCGTCGGCATCGAGTGCACGGAAGACAACCGCCGCGCCTACCGCGAGATGCTGCTGACCACCCCCAAGCTGGGCGATTACATCTCCGGCGCCATCCTGTACGACGAGACCCTGCGCCAGTCCACCAAGGCCGGCGTGCCCTTCACCAAGGTCATGATGGACGCCGGCATCCTGCCGGGCATCAAGGTCGATCTCGGCGCCAAGCCGCTGGCCGGCTTCCCGGGCGAGCTGGTCACCGAGGGCCTCGACGGCCTGCGCGAGCGCCTGAAGGAATACGCCAAGCTCGGTGCCCGCTTCGCCAAGTGGCGCGCCGTCATCACCATCGGCGAGGACATGCCCTCGGGCACCTGCATCGAGTCCAACTGCCACGCGCTGGCCCGCTACGCCGCCCTGTGCCAGGAAGCCGGCATCGTGCCGATGGTCGAGCCCGAGGTGCTGATGGACGGCAGCCACGACATCGACACCTGCTACGACATCACCGAGGTCACCCTGCGCTCGTTGTTCGGCTCGCTGTACGAGCACAACGTCATGCTCGAGGGCACCATCCTCAAGGCCAGCATGGTCGTCTCCGGCAAGGATTGCCCGGAGCAGGCCTCGGTCGAGGAAGTGGCCGAGATGACCCTGCGCTGCCTGAAGGCCTCGGTGCCGGCCACGCTGCCGGGCATCGTGTTCCTCTCGGGTGGCCAGAGCGACGAGGACGCCACCGCGCACCTCAACGCCATGAACCAGATGGGCCCCAAGCCCTGGCCGCTGAGCTTCAGCTACGGCCGCGCCATGCAGTCGGCGGCGCTGAAGCTGTGGGCCAAGGACATGACCGGCAACTTTGCCGCGGCGCAGCAAACCGTCTACGCCCGCGCCAAGGACAACGGCCTGGCCGCGCTGGGCCGCTGGAAGGGCTGAGCCCCGCGCAGGCCGTGTGCCTGCAACCCAGCGTTGCAAGTAAACGCCGGCCCCGTGCCGGCGTTTATCTTTTGCGGGCTTCGTCGCGCCGCCTGCACACCCGGGCCGCGCGCGGCCCCGTAGAATCAACACATTCCTGAAGGACACGACCCCCCGATGAGCGCCCGCCAGCGATCTCTTCTCCGATGCCTCCTGCCCACCGTCCTGCTGGCCCTCGCGGCCTGCAGCAGCGAGCAGGGCGGCGGCCAGGGGCCGGCCCCGGCCACCGTCACCGCCTACGAGGTGCAGTCCAAGCCCTGGCGAGATTCGATCCAGGCGCTGGGCACGGCGAGGGCGAATGAGTCGGTGATGGTCACCGCCAAGGTCACCGAGACCGTGGTGCGGGTGAACTTCCAGGACGGCGACCTGGTCGAGGCCGGCGACGTGCTCGTGGACCTGTCGGGCCGGGTCGAGGTGGCCGGGCTTGAAGAGGCCGCCGCCGCGTACCGCGAGGCCGACCAGCAGTACCAGCGCCAGCGCCAGCTGGCCGCGCAGAAGCTCATCCCGGCCGGCCAGCTCGACGCCCAGCGCGCCGCGATGGAGTCGGCGCGCGCCCGCCTCGACGCCACCCGTGCCCGCCTGGCCGACCGCGTCATCACCGCGCCCTTCGCGGGCGTGCTGGGCTTCCGGCAGGTGAGCCCGGGCACCCTGGTCACGCCCGGCACCACCATCGCCAGCCTGGACGATGTCTCGGTGATCAAGCTCGACTTCCAGGTGCCCGAGACCTTCCTCGCGGTGCTCGCCTCCGGCCAGTCGATCAGCGCCAGCAGTGCGGCGTATCCCGGCCGCCGCTTCGATGGCGAGGTCGCCACGGTCGATTCGCGCGTGGACCCGGTGACGCGCGCGGTGACGGTGCGCGCCGTGCTGCCCAACCCCGACCGCGAACTGCGCCCGGGCATGCTGCTGACGGTCGAGCTGTTCCAGCCGGAGCGGCAGGCGCTGGTGGTGCCGGAGATTTCGATCATCCAGGTGGCGCGCGAGGCGCGCGTGTTCCGCCTGCGCGAGGACGGCACGGTCGAGCAGGTCGTCGTTTCGCTCGGCCAGCGCCGGCGCGGCGAGGTCGAGGTGCTCGAGGGCCTGTCGGCCGGCGACCGCATCGTGGCCGACGGCGTCGGCAAGATGCGCAACGGCCTGCGCGTGAGCGTGGTCGAGCCGGCCGCCGCCGGCGGCGCGGGCTGATCCGGGAGGCCTGGCCATGGTCCTTTCCGACATCTCGATCAAGCGCCCGGTCTTCGCGACCGTCATGAGCCTGCTGCTGGTGGTGCTGGGCCTGATCGCCTTCACCCGCCTGACCCTGCGCGAGCTGCCCGACATCGACCCGCCGGTGGTGTCGGTGGAGGTGTCCTACCCCGGCGCTTCGGCGGCGGTGGTGGAGACGCGCATCACCCAGATCCTCGAGGACGCCGTGGCCGGCATCGAGGGCATCGAGACCATCGAGTCGCGCAGCCGCAATGGCCAGGCCAGCGTGACCATCGAGTTCTCGCTCTCGCGCGACATCGAGGCCGCCGCCAACGACGTGCGCGACGCCATCAGCCGGGTCGGCGACCGCATGCCGCCCGAGGCCGACCCGCCCGAGATCGAGAAGGTCGAGGCCGACGCCGACGTCATCCTGTGGCTGAACATGAACTCCGATCGGCTCGAGACGCTCGAGCTGAGCGACTATGCCGAGCGCTACGTGGTCGACCGCCTGTCGAGCATCGACGGCGTGGCCCAGGTGCGCGTCGGCGGCCAGCAGCGCTACTCGATGCGCATCTGGCTCGACCGCCAGGCCCTGGCCGCGCGCGGGCTCACCGTCAACGACGTCGAGAACGCGCTGCGCCGCGAGAACGTCGAGCTGCCGGCCGGCAGCATCGAATCGCAGGACCGCGACTTCACCCTGCGCGTGATGCGCGGCTACGAGCAGCCCGGGGACTTCGCCCAGCTCACCCTGGCCAAGGGCGACGACGGCTACCTGGTGCGGCTGGGCGACGTGGCCCGGGTCGAGCGCGCCTCCTCGGAGCGCCGCGCCTATTTCCGCGGCAACGGCCAGCCCAACATCGGCCTGGGCATCATCAAGACCTCCACGGCCAACTCGCTGCAGGTGGCGCGCGACGTCAAGGCGGCCCTGCCGGCCATCCAGGAGACGCTGCCCGAGGGCACGCGCATATTCGTGGCCTTCGACAGCACCATCTTCATCGACGCTGCGGTGGAGCGCGTGTACTGGACCCTGCTCGAGGCCATCATCCTCGTGCTGGTGGTGATCTACCTGTTCCTGGGCAGCGTGCGCGCAGCGATCATCCCGGCGGTCACGGTGCCGGTGTGCCTGGTGGCCGCCTTCATCGCGCTGTGGGCCTTCGGCTTCTCGATCAACCTGCTCACGCTGCTGGCGCTGGTGCTGTGCATCGGCCTGGTGGTGGACGACGCGATCGTGGTGCTCGAGAACGTGCAGCGCCGCGCCGACCTGGGCGAGCCACCGCTGGTGGCGGCCCGCCGCGGCACGCAGCAGGTGGCCTTCGCGGTCATCGCCACCACGGCGGTGCTGGCGGCGGTGTTCCTGCCGGTGGGCTTCATGGAGGGAAACACCGGCCGCCTGTTCCGCGAGCTGTCGGTGGCCATGGCCGGCGCGGTGATCATCTCGGCCTTCGTCGCGCTCACGCTCACGCCGATGATGTGTTCGCTGCTGGTGCGCCCACACCAGGAGCCCAAGGGTCTCAACCGCTGGATCCAGGGCCATCTCGACTCGCTCAGCGCTAGCTATCGACGCGCCGTGGAGCGCACCGTCGGGCGCCCGATGGTGTTCGGCCTGGCGTTGCTGGGCACCTTGGGCCTGTCGGCCTTCCTCATCCAGGTGATTCCGGCCGAGCTGGCGCCGCCGGAGGACCGCGGCGCCTTCTTCGTGGGCGTCACCGCGCCCGAGGGCGCCGGCTTCGACTACACCGTGCAGCAGATGCAGGGCGTCGAGCAGGTGCTGTTCCGCTATACCGGCGAAGGCCAGCCGATCGACCGCGTGAACACCGCGGTGCCGGGCGGATTCGGCCCCGGCGGCGACATGCACACCGGCCGCGCGATCGTGCTGCTCAAGCCCTGGAATCAGCGCGACATCGACACCGCCGGCCTGGTGGAGAAGGTGCGCGCCGAACTCAATGCGCTGCCGGGCGTGGTCTCGCGCCCGCAGGCGCGCAGCGGCCTGGTGCGCGCCGGCGGCCAGCCGCTGCAGGTCGTGCTGGGCGGCCCGGACTACGTCGAGCTGGCCGAGTGGCGCGACCGCATGATCGCGCGCATGGAGCAGAACCCGGGCCTGTTCGGCGTCGATTCGGATTACAAGGAAACCCGCCCGCAGCTGCGCGTGGAGATCGACCGCGCCCGCGCCGCCGACCTGGGCGTGCCCGTGGCCGAGATCGGCCGCACGCTCGAGACCATGATGGGCTCGCGTCGCGTCACCACCTACGTGGAGGACGGCGAGGAGTACGACGTGATCCTGCAGGCCCGGCTCGAGGACCGCGGTTCGCCGGCCGACCTCGACAACCTCTACGTGCGCTCGGCCACCAGCGGCGAGCTGGTGCCGCTTTCGAACCTGGTGACGCTGCAGGAGCTGGCCGAGCCGGGCCAGTTCAACCGATTCAACCGCCTGCGCGCGATTACGCTCAGCGCCGGCCTGGCGCCGGGCTACACCCTGGGCGAGGCGCTCGAGTGGGTGCGCCGGACGGCCGACGAGGAGCTGCCCGAGCGGGCCCAGCTCGACTACAAGGGCGAGTCGCGCGAGTACCAGAGCGCGGGCCTGGCGGTGCTGTTCACCTTCGCGATGGCGCTGCTGGTGGTGTACCTGGTGCTGGCGGCGCAGTTCGAGAGCTTCCTGCACCCGGTCGTGATCATGCTCACCGTGCCGCTGGCGGTGCTGGGTGCGCTGATCGGCCTGTGGCTGTTCGGCAGTTCGCTCAACCTCTTCAGCCAGATCGGCATCGTGATGCTGGTGGGCCTGGCGGCCAAGAACGGCATCCTGATCGTCGAGTTCGCCAACCAGCTGCGCGACGAGGGCCGGGTCGTCCGCGACGCCATCGTCGAAGCGGCGGCGGTGCGCATGCGCCCGATCCTGATGACCTCCATCGCCACCATGATGGGCGCCGTGCCCCTGGTGGTCGCGGGCGGCCCAGGCTCGGCCAGCCGCAGCACCATTGGCATCGTGATCATCGCCGGCGTGGCCTTCTCGACCCTGCTGTCGCTGTTCGTGGTGCCGGCCTTCTACGCCCTGCTGGCGCCCTACACCCGCTCGCCCGAGGCGGTGGCGCGCAAGCTCGAGAAGCTCGAGGCCGAGGTGCCGCCCGTGGGAGGCCATGGGTAGCGGTAGACTGTCGGCATGACCGATGCCCGCCCTCCCGGCGGCCCCTACCGGGGGCCGCCGTCCCAGCCGCGAGACAAGCGCCAGCGCCAGCGCCAGCGTGACCGCGGCCAGCCGCAGGCCGACGCGCCGCGTCGCCCGCCGCCGCGTCCCGAGGCCGAGGCCACGCCCGCCGCGGATCGCGGCCCGCGCGAGCAGCGTCTTTACGGCCTGAACGCCTGCCTGGCCATGTTCCGCCACCGTCCGGGCGACCTGCGCAAGGTGTGGCTGCTCGAGTCGCGCATTCCCCGGCTCAAGGACGTGCTGGCGCACTGCGTGAAGCACCGCATCGGCTATACGATCGTCGGCGAGCCGGACCTGCAGAAACTCGCCGGCAGCCAGCACCACGAGGGCGTGGTGTTCGGCGCCATGCCGGCGCCCGAACCGTCGCTCTCGGCCTGGCTGCGCGAACTGCCGCCGGGCCCCGCGCTGGCGCTGTGGCTCGACGGCGTGGGCAATCCGCACAACCTGGGCGCGATCCTGCGCTCGGCCGCGCACTTCGGCGTGGCCGGGCTGATGCTGCCCAAGGATTCGGGCCTGGCCCTGTCCGGCGCCGCCGCGCGCGTGGCCGAGGGCGGCGCCGAGGCGGTTCCGCTGGTGCGCCTGGGCCGCGCCGACAACAGCCTGGCCCAGCTGCGTTCGGCCGGCTTCGGCGTGGCCGCCACCGTGGTGCGCGGCGGCCAGCCACTGTTCGGCACGGCCCTGCCCGAGCGCCTGCTGCTGGTGATGGGCGCCGAGCAATCGGGCGTCGACCCGCTGCTGGCCGATGCCGCGGCGCTGCGGCTGGAGATCCCCGGCACGGGCGCGGTCGAGAGCCTGAACGTGGCCTCGGCCAGCACGGTTTTCCTGGCCGAGTGGTGGCGCCAGCGCCGCGCGTGAACCGGCAATTCAGTGCATTGGCGGCATAATCGGCCCCATGGCATTGAAACTCACCCCGCGTTTTTTCCTCGCCCTGGCGCTGGCCCTGCTGCTTGCGCCGGCCCTGGCCTTCGCCGCGCGCACCGAGTACGACGTTGATTACCTCGTGCGCTTCCAGCCCGAGCAGGGCCAGGCCGCCGTCAGCATCCGGCTCACGCCGGGTACCGGCGAAGTGCGCCGGATTCGCCTGGCGATGCCGGAAGACCGCTATGGCGCCGTTTCCGGCGATGGCGAGGTGTCGCGCGAGGGCGACTTCGTCACCTGGATCCCGCCGCGCGGCGAGCCGGCGCGCCTGCGCTTCACCTACCGCATCGACAAGCAGCGCCGCGGCGGCGGCTACGACGCGCGCATCACCGACGACTGGGTGATCGTGCGCGGCGACCACCTGATCCCGCCGGCCACGGTGGCCGCGACGCCGGGCGCCGATTCACGCGCCCGCCTGCGCTTCCAGCTGCCCAAGGGCTGGACCAACGTGGACACGCCCTTCAAGCGCAGCCGCGACGGCAAGTCCTTCGTCATCGCCAATGCCGAGCGGCGCTTCGACCGGCCGACCGGCTGGATCATCGCCGGCCAGGTCGGCACGCGCCGCGAGCAGTTCGAGCGCATCGAGGTCAGCGTGGCCGGACCCAAGGGCGACGTGGTGCGCCGCAACGACATGCTGGCCTTCTTCAACGGCCTGGTGCCGGAGTTCGAGCGGGCCTGGGGCAAGCTGCCGCCGAAGCTGCTGATCGTCAGCGCCGGCGACCCGATGTGGCGCGGCGGCCTGTCGGGCCCGCGCTCGATGTTCCTGCACGCCGACCGGCCGCTGATCAGCGAGAACGGCACCAGCACCCTGGTGCACGAGATGTTCCACGTCTTCACCCGCATCCGCGGCGCCGAAGGCGACGACTGGATCGCCGAGGGCCTGGCCGAGTTCTATTCCATTGAACTCATGCGCCGCGCCGGCCTGCTGTCCGACTCGCGCGCCGACCGGGCCCAGGAGTGGATGGCGCGCCACGGCCGCGGAGTGAAGACGCTGGAGACCAACCGATCCAGCGGCCCGCGCACGGCCCGCGCCGTGCAGCTGCTGAGCGAGCTCGACGCCGAGATCCGCGAGGGCACCGACGGCAAGCACTCGCTCGACGACGTGGTGAAGGCCCTGATCAGGATCCGCGAGGTCTCGCGTGAAGACCTGCGCAAGCAGGCCGAGAAACTCCTCGGTCGCCCCTCGAAAGTCCTGCAGACCCCGCTGCTGGATTGATCAGTGGTTATTGGCCACTGATGAACACGGATGGACACGGATAAGAGCGAATAGAGCTTGAGTTTGCTCTTGCTCTATCCGTGTTTTTCCGTGTTCATCCGTGGCAAAAAGATCACTCCGACCTGACGGGCAGGGTGCCGAAGTCGACGTCGGTTTCGGCGGCCAGGTAGGCCATCGCGGCGTAGGCGGCGACCTGCTGGTCGAGGGCCTTGGGGTCGATCTTGTCGAGCGTGTCGTTGGCCGTGTGGTGGTAGTCGAAGTAGTCCGTGCCGTCCTGGGCCAGCTGCGCCCAGGTGGCGCCCTTGGCCACGATCGGGCCCACGTCCGGGCCCGGGCCGCCGCCCTCGCGCTCGGTGACCACGCCCAGCGGCGCCAGCACCTCGCCGATCTTCTCGATCACCGGCCAGGCGGCCGGGTCCACGCCGGCGCGCAGCGCATAGACGCGGCCCGCGCCGAAATCGCTTTCGGCGCTGAGCTGGTGCGCGGCGATCTCGCCGGCCGCGGCGCGCGCCTCGGCGTAGGCCTTGCCGCCGTACAGGCCCTGCTCTTCGTTGGCGTAGGCGATCACGCGGATGGTGCGCCGCGGCGCCTGCTCGAGCCGGCCGATGGCGGCGCCCGCCGCCATGGTGATGGCCACGCCGGCGCCGTCGTCGATCGCGCCGGTGCCCAGGTCCCAGGAATCGAGGTGGCCGCCGATGGTGACCACTTCGTCGGGCAGGTCGCGGCCGCGGATCTCGCCGATGACGTTGTGCGAGGTGTACTCGCCCGGGTGCTCGGCGGCGATGTCCAGGCGCAGTTTCACCGGCTGGCCGCGTCGGAGCATGTTCACCAGCAGGTCGGCGTCCGGGTTGGACAGGGCCGCGGCCGGGATGCGCGGCACGCCCTCGTCGTAGCGCATGGTGCCGGTGTGCGCGAATCGGTCGGAGTTGGTGCTGATCGAGCGGATCACCACCGCCACCGCGCCCTTCTTCGCCGCCTCCACCGCGCCGCGGCTGCGCGCGCCCACGGCCGGGCCATAACCGCGGCCGTCCTTGAAGCGCACCATGCGGTTGGAGATGAAGGCGATCTTGCCATCGAGGCTGCCGGCCGGCGCCGCTTCCAGCGCCGCCAGGTCGGCGAAGGCCACGACTTCCGCCTCCAGCGCGCCCTCGGTGCCGATGCTGCCGCCGAGCGCGGTGATCACCAGCGGCTGCGGGAACGGCGCCACCACCTCGGCGCGCTCGTGCCCGCGCAGCCATACCGGGAAGGTCACCGGCTCGAGATAGACGCGGTCGAAGCCCAGCGACTCGAACTTGGCCTTGGCCCAGCGCACCGCCTCGGCGTCGGCCGGGGTGCCGGCCAGGCGCGGGCCGACCTCGGTGGTCAGCGACTCGACGATGTCGAAGGCCTCGGTGCCGGCCAGGGCCTGGTCGCGCAGCGTGGCCGCCACGGCGAGGTCGCCGGCGTCCAGGCCGGTGGCATCGGAAGCCACGGCGGGCAGTGCGGCCAGCAGGGCCAGGGCTAGCAGGTTTCGGGCAAGGCGCATCGGGGTCTCCATCAAGGCGACGCCGGCCACGGGGGCCGGCGCCTGGGGTGAATCGTTGCGATCAGCGCTGCTTGAGCGAGTCGCGGATCTCGGTGAGCAGCTTCACTTCCGCGCTCGGCTCGGCCGGCGCCGCCGGGGCGGCTTCCTGCTTGCGCTTGAGCGAGTTGATCACCTTCACCGCCACGAAGATGGCGAAGGCAATGATCAGGAAGTCCACCACGGTCTGGATGAAGGCGCCGTACTTGACCAGCACCGCCGGGATCTCGGCCCCGGCCGCGTCCACGCTGGCCTCCTTGAGCACGATGGCCAGCTCGCTGAAGTCGACGCCGCCGACGACGTAGCCCACCGCCGGCATGATGATGTCGTTCACCAGCGAGGCAACGATCTTGCCGAAGGCCGCGCCGATCACCACGCCGACCGCCAGGTCGACGACGTTGCCGCGCATTGCGAATTCCTTGAACTCCGACACCATGCCCATGCGATAACCTCCCCGGTCGTTGAGTGGACGTGCAGGCCCGAATCTACCGCGCCCGGGCCTCAGGCGATACTGCCGCGCAGCTCCACCAGGCCCTCGATGCCGGCGTGGAAGCGGTCGCCGCGCTGCAGCGCGGCCACGCCCGAGGGCGTGCCCATGTAGACGAGGTCGCCGGCCTTGAGCGCGTACAGCCCGGAGAGCGCGCTGATCACCTCGGCCACGCTGAACACCATGTCGCCCAGCGGCGCGCCCTGGCGCGGCTGGCCGTTGACCTCCAGCCACAGCCGGCGCCCGGCCAGCTCGCCCGCCGCAGCCACCGGCACGAGTTCGCTGCAGGGCGCGGAGTGGTCGAAGCCCTTGGCGGTGTCCCAGGGCAGGCCGGCGGCCTTGGCCCTGGCCTGCAGGTCGCGGCGGGTAAGGTCGAGGCCGACGCCATAGCCGAACACCAGCGAGCCGGCCTGCTCCACCGGCACCACGCCTTCGGCGTCGCGGCCCAGCGCCACCACCAGCTCCACTTCGTGGTGCAGGTCCTGGGTGCCCGGCGGGTAGGGCACTTCGCCGCCGCCGGCCACGATGGCGTCGCCGGGCTTCATGAAGAACACTGGGTTGCCGCGGTCCACGCTGGCGCCCATTTCCTTGGCGTGCTCGGCGAAATTGCGGCCCACGCAGTAGATGCGGCGCACGGGGAACCGGCCACCGCCGCGCACGGGCAGCAGGGTGGGGGCGGGGACGGGGATGACGGTCTGGCTCATGCGGTGCTCCTGCAGGAGCGCCTATTGTGTAGGAGCGGCTTCAGCCGCGAAAAGGGCGGTCGCGCCCGAAGGCGCTCCTACAGGGGGCGACGCAGGCTCAGCGCAGGCTGAGCGGCGACGAGCCCGGCTCGCGCACGCGGGTGTATTCGCCTTCGATCACGTCGCCATTGGCCGGCTGCGAGGGCTGGCGGGCGGCGCGCAGCAGGCGGCGCACGGCCGCGAACAGCAGCATGCCCAGGCCGATGACCAGGCCGAAGGCCACCAGCACCACGATCAGCGCCAGGCCCAGCAGGCCCACCAGCACGCGCACCAGCGGGTGCCTCGGCTTCGAGGGGCAGTAGCTGAACATGCGGCGGAAGAAGAAGGTCATGCGGCGGCGTGGCAAACTTCGGGACCCGGAGTATGGCGAGGCGCCGCGTGGAAAGTGTAAGTGGTTCGTTAATCGAGCTGGCCGGCTGGCCGCCCGAGGGTCTGTCGGAAACCGAGGTGGTGCTCGACGGCGAGCCGCAGTCGCTGGTGCTGCTGCGCCAGGGCGAGTCGCTGAAGGCCTGGCTCAACATCTGCCCGCATGCCGGCCGCCGGCTGGACTGGGCGCCGGGCAAGTTCCTGGTCGACAAGGGCCGGCTGGTGTGCGCGGCGCACGGCGCGAGCTTTGAACTGCAGCAGGGCGAGTGCGTGGCCGGGCCCTGCCGCGGCGCGTCGCTCACGCCCGTGCGCGTGGCCGTCGCGGCCGGCTAGAACATCAGGTTGACCATCACCAGCACCAGCGCCAGGTAGACCAGGGTCAGCGGCGCGCCGGTGCGCCACAGGTCGCGCGAGCCATACCCGGCCGGGCCGGTCACCATGGCCAGCACCGGGTTGGAGACGCTGAGGAAATTGTTCGAGGCCGACAGCGCGACGATCAGCGCGAAGGCCAGCGGGTCGCCCTCGGCGGCCAGCGCCACGTTGATGGCCATCGGCACCATCACCACGGTGGCGCCGACGTTGCCGATCACCAGCGCGAAGGCGGTGGCCAGCAGGCCCACGGCGGCCTCGATCACCCAGATCGGCACGTCCTCGCCGATGCGCTCGAGCACCTGCTGGGCGATCCACGCGGCCGCGCCGGTGGAGTCCATGGCCCAGCCCAGCGGGATCAGGCAGGCCATCAGGAACACGGTCTTCCAGTTCACCGCGGCGTAGGCCTCGTCCATGTTCAGCACGCCGGCGAGCATCATCGCCGCGGCGCCGGCCATCAGCGCGATCGGCACCGGCACGAGCGTGGAGAGCGCCAGCGACATCGCGCCCACGAACACCGCCAGCGCCCACCACAGCTTCTGCGGCCGCTGCTCGCCCTTGGGGTAGTCGGTGACGACGACGAAGTCGCGGCTCTCGCTGGCCTGGGCCAGGTCGGTCCAGATGCTGTGGAAGACCAGCATGTCGCCGGCCTTGATCGGCATCTTGCGGATGTCCTCGCGCCAGACCTGGTTGTCGCGGTTGATCGCCAGCAGGCTGATGCCAAAGCGCTTGCGCAGCTGCAGATTGGCCTGGGCCTTGCCGATGAAGGACGAGGTGGGCGGGATCACCGCCTCGGAAATGCCCGAGCGGCTGGGGTTGAACAGGTCGGCGAAGTGGCGCAGGCGCGCCGACATGCGCAGCAGGTTCTTCTGCGCGTAGTCCTGGATCGCCTCGCGCGGGCCCATCACGCCCAGCACGCTGCCCACCCAGATCATCTGGTCGGCCGGCGGCGCCAGCCGCGCCTCGTTGCCGCTGAGCAGGGCCAGGTAGAGCGGTGCCTCGCGCTGCGCCTCGGCCTCGCCCACGCTCATGCCCACCAGTGGGCTTTCGGCGGTGACGGTGAGCTCGTAGACGTCGCCCTCGATGCCGTAGGCGCGGGCGAAGTAGCTCTGGGTGCGGCCGGGCGCCACGCCCTTGTCCTCGCCGCGGGCGAACAGCTTGCCGCCCAGCCAGCGGTAGTAGCCCAGCGCCGCCAGCAGCAGGGCGATGCCGATCGGCAGCGGCGCGAACATCTCCAGCGGCTGCAGCGTGGCCACGCCCGAGGGCAGGTTGCGGTTGGCGGCCACCAGCAGGTCGTTGAGCAGCATCAGCGGCGAGTTGCCGATCATGGTCAGGCCGCCGCCCATCACGATCGCGGCCGCCACCGGCAGCAGCAGGCGCGAGAGGCTGATGCCGGTGCGGCCCGACAGGCGCGAAGCCACCGGCAGGAACAGCGCCATCACCGACGGGTTCTGCATGAAGCCCGACATCAGCCCGGCCATGGCCGAGGTGAGCACGATCAGGCGCTCTTCCATGCCCTTGGAAAGCCGCAGCAGCCACACCGCCAGGCGATTGAGCGCGCCGGTGCGGTCGAGCCCGGCGCCGAGGATCATCGTGGCGATCACCGCGATGACGGCGTTGCCCGAGAACCCGTCGAAGAGCTGGCTGGCCGGCACCAGCCCGGTCAGGCCCAGCACCACCAGCACCACCAGCGCCGTGGCGTCGGCGCGGATGCGCTCGATCATGAACATCACCACGGTGAAGCCGACCAGCCCCAGCACGAGCATCATGTCGCGGGTCAGGGCCAGGCTGGTGTCCATGCGTGGGCGGGCTCCTCAGCAGCGGTCGTAGAGGAGGTCCCAGACGCCGTGGCCCAGCTTCAGGCCGCGGGTCTCGAAGTGGGTTTGCCGCCGCCATTCGGGCCGGGGCAGGCTGCCGCGCGGGCCGGCGCGGTTGCGCAGGCGCGGCTCGGCGTCGAGCACGTCCCACAGGTGTTCGGCATAACCTTCCCAGTCGGTGGCCACGTGCAGCAGGCCGCCGGGCCGCAGGCGCTGGCACAGCAGGTCCACGAAGGTCGGCTGCACCAGGCGGCGCTTGTGGTGGCGTTTCTTGTGCCAGGGGTCGGGGAAGTAGATGCGCACCTCGTCCAGCGAGCCCGGCGCCACGTCGTCGCGCAGCACCTCGACGGCGTCATGCTGGTAGACGCGCAGGTTGCGCAGGTCCGCGGCCGCGGCGGCGTTGAGCAGGCGGCCCACGCCGGGGCCGTGCACCTCGATGCCGATGAAGTCGCGCTGCGGCTCGCGTTCGCAGGCGTACAGCAGCTGCTCGCCGTTGCCGAAACCAACTTCCACGACGACGGGGGCCGACCGCCCGAATACCTGTTCGAAGTCGCGCCGCTCGCCGCGGTACTCCAGCCCGAACCTGGGCCAGTGCAGCTCGAACGCCCGCTTCTGCGCCTCCGTCTGCCGCCCCTGGCGCAACACGAAGCTGCGGATCGGGCGGTGGCGCGGGGCCGATTCCGGGGCGTCGTCGTCGCGGGTGCCGGTCATGCCCGGGCCCGCCTCAGAGGAAGTGGCCGTCGAGCGGCGAGGAGGCGCTGGCGTGGCGCTTCTTGGGGATGCGCCCGGCCAGGAAAGCCTCGCGGCCGGCTTCCACGGCCTTGCGCATGGCGCTGGCCATCAGCACCGGGTCTTTCGCGCCGGCGATGGCGGTGTTCATCAGCACGCCGTCGCAGCCCAGCTCCATCGCGATGGCGGCGTCGGAGGCGGTGCCGACGCCGGCGTCCACCAGCACGGGGACCTTCGCGTTCTCGACGATCTCCAGGATCGACCAGCGGTTCTGCACGCCCAGGCCCGAGCCGATCGGCGCGGCCAGCGGCATCACTGCCACGCAGCCGATTTCTTCCAGCCGCCTGGCCAGGATCGGGTCGTCGGAGGTGTAGACCATCACCTCGAAGCCGTCGGCCACCAGGATTTCGGCAGCCTTGAGCGTCTGCACCACGTCGGGGTAGAGCGTGCGCGCGTCGCCCAGCACTTCGAGCTTGACGAGCTTGTGGCCGTCGAGCAGCTCGCGCGCGAGCCGGCAGGTGCGCACGGCGTCGTCGGCGGTGTAGCAGCCGGCGGTGTTGGGCAGCAGGGTGTAGCGGTCGGGCGGGAGCACGTCGAGCAGGTTGGGCTCGCCGGGGTTCTGGCCGATGTTGGTGCGGCGGATGGCCACGGTGACGATTTCGGCGCCGGCGGCCTCGGTGGCGCGGCGGGTTTCGTCCAGGTCCTTGAACTTGCCGGTGCCGGTGAGCAGGCGGGAGCGATAGGTCTTGCCGGCGATCACCAGCGGATCGGCGGGCTGGGGGGCGTGGGCAGCGGTCATGCCGCGATTATGGCCCGATTCGCCGGGCGGGTTAACCCTTTTTTAAGCCCCGTTAAGCCGCATGTCACCCGCCGCCGATGGCGTGGATGATCTCGACCCGGTCGCCCTCGGCCAGCGCGTGCTCGCCGTGGCGGCTGCGCGGCACCACTTCCTGGTTCACTTCGACGGCGACCTTGCGTCCGGCGAGGCCGAGCTGGTCGAGCAGGGAGGCGACGGTGGCGCCGGCCGCCGCGGCATGGTCATGGCCATTGAGCACGATTCGCATGGCGCGATTCTATCGCGCCGCGCGCGTTGCGGCCCGGCCCGGCGGGCCGGCATAATCCGGGCCGAACGCGGGTGTAGTTCAATGGTAGAACTGCAGCTTCCCAAGCTGCTAACGTGGGTTCGATTCCCATCACCCGCTCCAACCCTCGACGGCGGCCACGGGCCGCCGTCGTTCGCTTGGGGCCCGCGCCCCGCCACGGAGGATGCCTTGGCTACACCGCTGCCCCTGGGCTGGCGCGAGTGGCTGGCCCTGCCGGACCTCGGCATCACCGCCGTGCGCGCCAAGGTCGACACCGGCGCGCGAAGCTCGTCGCTGCACGTCGAGTCGCAGCACACCTTCGAGCGCGATGGCGTCGAGTGGGTGCGCTTCGAGCTCGACACCGGCCGCTATGACGCGCCGCATGCCTTCGCCGAGGCGCCGGTGCTCGAGCGCCGCAAGGTCACCGACTCGGGCGGCCACCAGACCGAGCGCATCTTCATCCTCACCCGCATGCGCCTGGCCGGCCAGGAATGGCAGGCCGAGGTGAACCTGGCGCAGCGCCGCAACATGCTCTTCCCGATGCTGCTGGGGCGCACCGCGCTGTCTGGCCGCTTCGTGGTCGACCCTTCCGCCTCCTTCCTGCAGGGCGACCTCGCCCCGGACGCCGACGCTTGAAACTCGCCATCCTCTCCCGCAACGCCAAGCTCTATTCGACCATCCGCCTGGTCGAGGCCGCCCGCGAGCGCGGCCACACCGTGCGCGTGCTCGACCCGCTGCGCTGCTACATGGCCATCGCCCCCGGCCGCTTCGAGATGCACTACAAGGGCAAGACCCTGACCGACGTGGACGCGGTGATCCCGCGCATCGGCGCCTCGATCAGCTTCTACGGCACGGCCGTGCTGCGGCAGTTCGAACTGATGGGCGCCTACAGCCCCAACCCCTCCGACGCGATCCTGCGCTCGCGCGACAAGCTGCGCTGCCACCAGATGCTGGCCGGCGAGGGTCTGGGCCTGCCGCTGACGGTGTTCGGCGACAACCCCGACGACACCGGCGACCTGCTGGGCATGCTCGGCAAGCCGCCGCACGTGATCAAGCTCAACGAGGGCACCCAGGGCACCGGCGTGATCCTGGCCGAGACCGGCAGTGCCTCGCGCAGCGTGATCGAGGCCTTCCGCGGCCTGTACGCCAACTTCCTGGTGCAGGAGTTCGTCGCCGAGGCCAAGGGCGCCGACCTGCGCTGCTTCGTGGTCGGCGACCGGGTGGTGGCGGCCATGCGCCGCCAGGCCGGCGAGGGCGAATTCCGCTCGAACCTGCACCGGGGTGGCACGGCCAGCCCGGTCGAGCTGTCGGAGGCGGAAATCGACACCGCCCTTCGCGCCGCCCGGGTGATGGGCCTGGGCGTTGCAGGCGTGGACCTTCTGAGGTCGAAATCCGGGCCATTGGTGCTGGAAGTGAACTCGTCGCCGGGCCTGGAGGGCATCGAGGCCGCCTCCGGGGTGGACGTGGCGGCCGCGATCATCGACTACACCGCCGCCGGGGTCCGTCCTCACCCCAGGGCCCCGCGACGCCGCCGGTCGGGATTAACCAAAGCCTGAGTTGGATTTAACGAAGACTTAATACCGCCGCGCCTAGGCTTGCTCGGCCGGTAAACCCGCGGTCCTCCTCGTCAGGCGGCACATCTGGATTTACGGCAATCGGGGCAGTAAGCAACCTTTCGGCCCGGGCACGTCCCGGGCCTTTTCTTTGCCTGGCGCGGGCCCCTGCCTTTCGGCCTGTTTACACCACCTTGACGAGTGGTAAGAATCGAACGCTACCCCTCGACCCGAGAAGGATCCGCCCGATGAGAAAGACCCTGATCACCTGCCTGCTGGTCTTCGCGCCGGGCTTGGCCTTCGCCGCCCAGGAAGGCCAGCTGGCCCTCGTCGAGGGCGACTTCGCCGCCCAGCGCGCCGGCATCGAGTCCGAGCTGTCCGACGGCAAGACCTATGCCGAGCTCAGCGCCAAGGACCGCGCCGCGGTGCGCGAGGCGCTCGACCGCATCAGCCGCCAGCTGACCGGCGTGGATTCGGTCGAGGAACTCGACGAGCCGACCAAGGCCACCGTGTTCAACGAGCAGGAAAAGATCAACACCATCCTGACCCAGGCCCGCGCCGACAGCCGCCTGGTCTGCGAGCACAGCCGCCCGACCGGCAGCCACCGCAAGGTGACCCGTTGCCAGACCGTGGCCGAGCGCCGCCGCAGCATGGAGGAGTCGCGCGACCGCCTGCACCGCCAGCAGAACGCCATCAACAAGAACGACCTGGGCGAGTGATCGGATGCGAATCCTCGTCGTCGAAGACAACCGCGACATCGCCGCCAACCTCGGGGACTACCTCGAGGACCGCGGCCACACGGTCGACTACGCCGCCGACGGCGTGACCGGCCTGCATCTCGCGGTGGTCAACGACTTCGACGCGATCGTGCTCGACCTCAACCTGCCGGGCATGGATGGCCTGGAGGTCTGCCGCAAGCTGCGGCAGGAAGGCCGCAAGCAGACGCCGGTGCTGATGCTCACCGCCCGCGACTCGCTCGACCACAAGCTCGAGGGATTCGACTCGGGCGCCGACGACTACCTGGTCAAGCCGTTCGCGCTGCAGGAAGTGGAGGCCCGCCTGGCCGTGCTGGCCAGGCGCGGCAAGGCCGCCCAGCCGCGCGTCCTGCAGGTGGGCGAGCTCGAATACAACCTCGACACGCTCGAGGTGCGCCGGGGCGGCAAGCTGCTCCAGCTCAACCCCACCGCGCTCAAGATCCTGCAGGCGCTGATGGAGGCCTCGCCCTCGGTGGTCACCCGCCAGGAGCTCGAGACCCGCGTCTGGGGCGAGGAGCTGCCCGATTCCGATTCCCTGCGCGTGCATATCCACGGCCTGCGTGCGGCGGTGGACAAGCCCTTCGACAAGGCGCTGATCCAGACCCGCCACGGTATCGGCTACCGCATCGCCGATCCCGACGCGGGCTGAGACATGCGCTACCGGCGTAGGCTTCGCAGCCGGATCATCCTTTCCTTTTTCCTGCTCGGCTTCGGGCTCACGGGCCTGTTCGCCGTGGCCACGGTGCTGCTGCGCGAGCAGCTCGAGGACCAGCTGATCGGCGAGGCGCTGGTCCAGAACGTGGACGATTACGCCGAGCAGTTCTACCGCGACCCGGAAGGGGCCGGCGGCCTGCCGTTCGAGAAGATCACCGGCATCGTCTACAGCGAGCGCCGCTTCGGCAACGTGCCCTTCAACTGGCGCGACCTGCCCGACGGCGTGCACGACGTCACCGAAACCGACGAGCGCGGCCGCAGCCGCACCTACAAGCTGGCGGTGAAGAAGGACGACGACTATTGGTTCTTCCTGAGCTACGACATCGCCCAGGAGCGCGCCAGCCAGCAGCAGCTGACCTACGCGCTGGTGGGCGTGGTGGCGCTGTTCTCGGTGCTGTCGCTGGTGATCGGCGTGTGGTCGAGCAAGCGCGTGATCAGCCCGGTGACCGAGCTGGCGCGCCGGCTCGAGCGGCTGGCCGGGCGCGAGCAGCCCGAGAAGCTGGCGCCGCACTTCGCCCAGGACGAGGTCGGCCAGCTGGCCGCGGCGCTGGACGGCTACGCCGAGCGCATGACCACCCTGGTCCGGCGCGACCGAGAGTTCAATTCCGACGTGAGCCACGAGCTGCGCACGCCGCTGGCGGTGATCCGCGGCGCGACCGAGCTGATGCTGGCCAACCCGGAGCTGGCCCCGAAGATGCGCCAACGCCTGGAGCGCGTGGACCGCGCGGCCCAGCAATGCACCGACCTGACCACGGCGCTGCTGATGCTGTCGCGCAATGAGCGCGGCACCGGCCGCACCTACCTGCTCAAGCTTAGCGAGCAGCTGGCCGAGGCGGCGCGCACCCAGCTGGGCGGCAAGCCGGTGACGGTGCGGGTGGAGGGCGACGCGGCCGCCGAGGTCGAGGCGCCCGAGGCCGTGCTGGCGGTGGCCCTGGGCAACCTGCTGGGCAATGCCTGCAAGTACACCGCCGAGGGCGAGGTGCGCATCGTGGTCGAGGCCGGCCAGGTGCGCATCGAGGACACCGGTCCGGGCCTGAGCGAGGAGGACGCCGCGCGCCTGTTCGAGCGCGGCTACCGCGGCTCGGGCGCCGGCGGCACCATCGGCGGCGGCATCGGCCTGTCGATCGTGCGCCGCCTGTGCGAACTCTACGGCTGGACCGTCAGCATCGCCCCGCGCCCGGAGCGCGGCGCGGTTGCCGTGCTGCGGTTTGATGGGGGTTCAAATGGTTAACACGGATAAGATCTGATGGACACGGATGAACACGGATAAAGCAAAGTCGGAGTGGTTCTTGCCGTGAGAGTGAGATCACGCGCCGAAACCCATTAAATCGCTTTTGCTCTATCCGTGTTCATCCGTGTTCATCAGATTTTATCCGTGTTAAAAAAATCAACCCTCACACGAAGTCGAGCCACCCGCGCTTGTCGGGCGTGCTGCCGTCGAAGAGGCCGAAGAACAGCGACTGCAGCCTGCGGGTGAGCGGGCCGGGCTTGCCGGTGCCGACAGGGCGGCCGTCGACGCTGCGGATGGGCGTGATCTCGGCGGCGGTGCCGCACATGAACAACTCGTCGCACAGGTAGAGGTATTCGCGCGGCAGGTCGCGCTCGACCACCTCGATGCCGGCGTCGCGCGCCAGGGTGATGATGGTGTTGCGGGTGATGCCGTTGAGCAGCGCGGCGCTCACCGGCGTGGTGTGCAGCGAGCCGTCGAAGACCAGGAACAGGTTCTCGCCCGCGCCTTCGCTCAGCAGGCCGGTGGAGGCCAGGGCGATGCCCTCGCCGAAGCCCAGTCGTCGCGCCTCGCGCGCCACCAGCTGGCCATTGAGGTAGTTGCCGCCGGCCTTCGCGCCGGCCGGGATGGTGTTGGGCGCGAAGCGCTGCCAGCTCGACACGCAGGCATCGATGCCGGCCTCGAGCACGTCCGGCCCGAGGTAGGGCCCCATGTGCCAGGCCGCCACCGCCACGTCCACCGGCGTCTCGGCCGACAGGCCGAAGCCGCCCAGGCCGCGGTAGGCGATCGGCCGCAGGTAGGCGCGCGCCAGGCCGTTGGCCTTGATCACGTCGCGGCAGGCGGCGGCCAGCGTGTCCTGCTCGTAGGGGATGGCCATGTCGTAGATCTTGGCCGAGGCGTAAAGCCGCTTGAGGTGCTCGCCGAGGCGGAAGATGGCCTGGCCCTTGGGCGTGGGGTAGCTGCGGATGCCCTCGAATACCGAGCTGCCGTAGTGCAGTCCGTGCGCCATCACGTGCACCGTGGCTTCGGCCCAGGGCTTGATGCGGCCGTTGTGCCAGATGTGTTCGGGGTAGTTCATGCTCATGCGCGGCTCCGGGGACAAGCCGCGATTCTAGCCGGGCGCGGGGCCTAGAGCTCGATCCACCAGCAGCCGGCGTGGCGACGCAGCAGGAAGTCGGTGCGCACCGTGCCGGCGCCGGCCAGCCCGGCCGCCTGCTCGACGCGGAGCGCGCGCGGTGGCGGCGGCGGCTCGCCCCCGGCCGGGGGCGGCGCATCGGACACGAACTCCACCGAGACCATCGGCCGCGCGGTGATGGCCTCGAGGCTGTCCATCAGGTAGCGCCCGGCGCCGGCGCTGGTGCCGGCCCAGTGGTAGTGGGTGGCCAGGCGGTTGACGTCGCGCGCCTCGAGTGCACCGCGTACGCCCAGGCGCAGTGCGTCGAGGCTGCGCGCGCAGCCCTCGGCGGTGCTGCCGGTGCCGGAGACGACGCCTTCGGCGCCTGAAGCCGGCGGCGGCGGTGCCTGCCGTTCCACCGCGCCCTGGGTTCGGCAGGGCTGGTCGCTGAACACGCTCTGCCCGTCGGCGCCGACGCAGCGGAACACCGCCTGCGCCGCGGCGGGCGCGGGCAGGCACAGGCAGGCGAACAGCAGGAGCGCGGCGCGGGTCACGCCGGGAGGTTAGCGCCGTTTTCAGGCCAGGCGCGAGAGCACGGCCTCGGTGGGCTTGGCCAGGTTCAGCGTGTAGAAATGCAGTTCCGGCGCGCCGCCCTCGAGCAGGCGGCGGCACATGGCCGCCACCGCGTCGGCGGCGAATTCCCGGATCGACTCGGCGTCGTCGCCGTAGGCCTGCATGCGCTTGGCCATCCAGCGCGGGATCTCGGCGCCGCAGGCTTCGGAGAAGCGGCGCAGCTGGCTGTAGTTGGAGATCGGCATGATGCCCGGGATCACCGGGATTCCCACGCCGGCCGCGCGCACGTCGTCGACGAAACGGAAATAGGCGTCGGCGTTGAAGAAGTATTGGGTGATCGCCGAATCGGCCCCGGCGTCCACCTTGGCCTTGAAGTGGCGCAGGTCGGCGAGCGCGTCTTCGGCCTGCGGATGGGTCTCGGGGTAGCAGCCGACCTCGATGTGGAAGTGGTCGCCGTGTTCCTCGCGGATGAAGGCCACCAGGTCGGAGGCGTAGCGGAACTCGCCCATGCGTGCCATGCCCGAGGGCAGGTCGCCGCGCAGCGCGACGATGCGGCGGCAGCCGAGCGCGCGGTAGAGGTTGAGCAGTTCGCGCAGTTCGGCGCGGGTGCCGCCCATGCAGCTCAGGTGCGGCGCGGCGTCGAGGCCGTGGTCCTGGCGCAGGCTGCGCACGGTCTCGGGCGTGTAACTGAGCGTCGAGCCGCCGGCGCCGAAGGTGACCGACACGAACTGCGGCGCGCGCGGTGACAGGCGCCGGACCGTGCGTTCGAGCTGGGCACGCTGCTCGTCATTCTTGGGCGGGTAGAACTCGAGGCTGATGGCGGTCATGGGGTCGGGACGTGGCCGGGACGCCCCAACTATATCCTTTCATCCGGATGAAAGCATGGGGCGGGTGGAAGGCGTGGGGACAGGTACATTTTCCGGGCCGGGCATCCCGCGTTTCGCGACCGTGCCGCCCCCCGGAAAATGCACCTGTCCCCGGTTTTGCGACAATCCCGGGCATGAGCATCGAAATGACCGACTTCGCCCGCCGCCGCCTGTTCCCCGGCGACGGCCGCCGCACCGCCATCCAGGACATCACCGCCGAACAGTTCGTCGAGCGCCTCAACGCCGAGCCGCCGGTGGCCGTGCTGCCCGGCTACGCCTCCTTCTGCCGCCTGCACGTGCACCGCAACTGGACCTCGACCCGCTGCTCGGTCATCGCCATCACCGACGACAATCGCCAGCAGCTGCGCAGCGCCTACGAGGCCCGCACGCCGGCCGAGCTGCCGGTGCTGGTGCGCTGGTTCGAGGGCCTCGAGCCGCCCGTGGCGAACTACCTGGTGCCGATCCTCTACAGCCGCGAACAGATGGCGAAGGAAGGCACGCCCATCCAGGCCGACTGGGGCATCGTCGGCTGCCTTTACACGATGGAACCGGCCGAGATCCCGATGGTGCCCATCACCATGATGCGCAACGCCCTGGGCGTGGCCGAGGGCGGCAGCGGCGTGCCGCTCGACCGCGAGGCCTACCAGCGCGCGGCCGCGTTCTGGTCGGCCCATGCGAACTGGCGCTGAAAGACCCCATCCCGCGAAAAAAGAACGGGCGCCCGGAGGCGCCCGTCCTGTGCTGCGATGACGCGAGGGATCAGTAGCGGTAGTGCTCGGGCTTGTACGGGCCCTCGACCGGCACGCCCAGGTAGGCGGCCTGCTCGGCGGTGAGCGTGGTCAGCTTCACGCCGATCTTCTCCAGGTGCAGGCGGGCCACTTCCTCGTCGAGCTTCTTGGGCAGGATGTAGACCTTCTTCTCGTACACGTCCTTGTTGGCCCACAGGTCGATCTGGGCCAGGGTCTGGTTGGCGAACGAGTTGGACATCACGAAGCTCGGGTGGCCCGTGGCGCAGCCCAGGTTCACCAGGCGGCCCTCGGCCAGCAGGAAGATCGAGTTGCCGTTGGCGAAGGTGTACTTGTCCACCTGCGGCTTGATGTTCAGGCGGGTGGCGCCCGAGTTGTTCAGGCGGTCGACCTGGATCTCGTTGTCGAAGTGGCCGATGTTGCAGACGATGGCCTGGTCCTTCATGGCCTGCATGTGCTCAAGCGTCAGCACGTCCTTGTTGCCGGTGGTGGTGACGTAGATGTCGCCGCGGCCCAGGGTGTTCTCGACGGTGTTGACCTCGAAGCCTTCCATCGCCGCCTGCAGGGCGTTGATCGGGTCGATCTCGGTGACGACCACGCGGCAGCCGTAGGCGCGCAGCGAGTGGGCCGAGCCCTTGCCGACGTCGCCGTAGCCGCAGACCACGGCCACCTTGCCGGCCAGCATCACGTCCATCGCGCGCTTGAGGCCGTCGGCCAGCGACTCGCGGCAGCCGTAGAGGTTGTCGAACTTGGACTTGGTGACCGAGTCGTTGACGTTGATGGCCGGGACCAGCAGCTTGCCGGCCTCGAGCATCTGGTAGAGGCGGTGCACGCCGGTGGTGGTCTCCTCGGAGACGCCCTTCCAGTCATTGACCACGTTGGTCCAGAAGCCCGGACGCTCCTTGGCGACGCGCTTGAGCAGGTCCTTGATCACCTGCTCCTCGTGCGAGCCCGAGGCCGAGTTCACCCAGGTGGTGTCGCCCTGCTCGAGCTCATAGCCCTTGTGGATCAGCAGGGTGACGTCGCCGCCGTCGTCCACCACCAGCTCCGGGCCTTTGCCGCCCGGGAAGGAGATGGCGTCGAGGGTGCAGTCCCAGTACTCCTCCAGCGTCTCGCCCTTCCAGGCGAACACCGGGGTGCCCGACTTGGCGATGGCCGCCGCGGCGTGGTCCTGGGTGGAGAAGATGTTGCACGAGGCCCAGCGCACGTCGGCGCCAAGGTCCTTGAGGGTCTCGATCAGCACGGCCGTCTGGATGGTCATGTGCAGCGAGCCGGTGACGCGCACGCCCTTGAGCGGCTTGGCGGCGGCGTACTTCTGGCGGATCGACATCAGGCCCGGCATTTCCTGCTCGGCGATGTCGATTTCCTTGCGGCCCCAGTCGGCCAGGGACAGGTCGGCGACCTTGAAGTCGTGCTTGAGGTTAACGACAGCGTTCATTGGGTGTAGCTCCGTTAGGTGCGAGCGGCGCAGGGTCTTCAGGAGGGCCTTCAGGCCCGACACGCCGACTCGGTTAAACGGGCGCCGTTGGTACGGGTGACCCCGGCCGAGCCTGATCCCTTGCCTGCGTTGCGCGGGCCGGGCTTGCAGCGCCCCTCGGCGGGGTGGGCCCTTGCGGGCCTCGGGTGATTATATCGCCGCCTCGCGATGGAGGGATGAACGGGGCGGGGCGGCCAAAGGAAACGGGCCGCTTGCGCGGCCCGTTTGCCCTCTCCCCGGCCCGCTCCCGCAAGCGGGAGAGGGAGGTGGGGTTGTCCGCTCTCCCGCGAGCGGGAGAGGGGGTGGGGCGTTTACTTCTTCTTGCCGGCGACCGGCTTGTCGAGGCCGGCGGCCTTGCGCAGGGCGTCGGCGCGGTCGGTCTTCTCCCAGGAGAAGGCGGTGGCCGTGTGCTTCTTGCCCTTGCCGTCGGTGTAGGTCACCTGGAACGGCTTGCGGCCGAAGTGGCCGTAGCTGGCGGTGACGCGGTAGATCGGGTGCAGCAGGTCGAGCATCTTGGTGATGCCGTACGGGCGCAGGTCGAAGTGCTGGCGGATCAGCTTCTCGATCTTCTCGTCGCTGATCTTGCCGGTGCCGAAGGTGGTGACCGAGATCGAGGTCGGCTCGGCCACGCCGATGGCGTAGGAGACCTGCACTTCGCACTTGTCGGCCAGGCCGGCGGCCACGATGTTCTTGGCCACGTAGCGCGCGGCGTAGGCGGCCGAACGGTCCACCTTCGACGGATCCTTGCCCGAGAACGCGCCGCCGCCGTGGCGGGCCATGCCGCCGTAGGTGTCGACGATGATCTTGCGGCCGGTCAGGCCGGCGTCGCCCACCGGGCCGCCGATCACGAAGTTGCCGGTCGGGTTGATGTGGATCTTCGACTTGGGCAGCGCCTTGAGCCACGCCTTGGGCAGCACCGGCTCGAGGATGTGCTTCATCACGCCCGCGACGATGTCCTTGTGCTTGATGCCCGGGTCATGCTGCGTGGACAGCACGACGGCGTCGAGGCCGACGATCTTGTTGCCGTCGTAGCGCAGGGTGACCTGGCTCTTGGCGTCCGGGCGCAGCCATTTGAGCTTGCCGTTCTTGCGGACCTTGGCCTGCTGCTCGACCAGGCGGTGCGAGTAGTAGATGGCGGCCGGCATGTACTCCGGCGCCTCGTTGCAGGCGTATCCGAACATCAGGCCCTGGTCGCCCGCGCCCTGTTCTTCCGGCTTCTTGCGGTCCACGCCCTGGTTGATGTCCGGGGACTGCTTGCCAATCATGTTGACGATGGCGCAGGTGTGGCCATCGAAACCGACGTTCGAGTTGTCGTAGCCGATGTCGTTGATGACACCGCGGGCCAGCGCCTCGATGTCGACCCAGGCGGTGGTGGTGATCTCGCCGGCGACGATGGCCGCGCCCGTCTTCACCAGGGTCTCGCAGGCCACGCGGGCCTTCGGGTCCTGGGTGAGGATCGCGTCCAGCACCGCATCGGAGATCTGGTCGGCCATCTTGTCCGGGTGGCCTTCGGAGACCGACTCGGAGGTGAAGAGGTAGCTGGACATTCGTGCTTATATCCTTTGATTGCGATGAAAGGATGGGTGGAGGGGCGGCATGATACACCCCCCGGCCCCGGGGTGCATCCTGCGCCCGCCGGCGTTGCCGCTTCGTTAAGCGCCCGGCGCCCGCGGGCTGTCACCGGCCTGACGCCTGCGGGTAACCGGCCTGCAAGGCGCGCCGCCCATGCTGCGCGGCATCGCCCCCGCCGGATGCCCGCATGCGTGACCTCCAGGCCCAGCTCGCCGAACGCTTCCCCCGCTGGTTCACCGGCCCGCGCGCCCGGCTCGCCGCACCCTTGGCGCGCGGCCTCGGCCGCTGGTCGCGCCTTCCCGAGGCGGCCGACTTCCTCGAGGCCCACGGCCACCTGCGCGGCCTGGCCTTCGTCGACGTGGCGCTGCGCTACCTGGACGTGCGATACACGGTCGACCAGGTCGAGCGCGAGCGCCTGCCCGAAACCGGCCGCCTGCTGATCGTCGCCAACCATCCCTGCGGTGCCCTCGACGCCCTGGCGCTGCTGCACCTGGTGGGCAGCGTCCGGCCCGACGTTCGGGTGCTGGCCAACGACCTGCTGGCGGCGGTGACGCCCCTGCGCGAGCTGATGTTGCCCCTGCGCATCCTCGGCGGCCGCCCCACGCCCGAGTCGCTGCGGGCCGTCGAGGACGCGCTGGCGAAGGAGCAGTGCGTGATCGTCTTCCCGGCCGGCGAAGTCTCCCGCCTTGGCTGGCGCGGCGTGCGCGATGGCCGCTGGCGGCGTGGTTTCCTGCGCTTCGCCCGCGGCAGCGGCGCGCCGGTGCTGCCGGTGCTCGTGCAGGCGCGCAACTCGGCCTTGTTCTACGGCGTTTCGGCCCTGCACAAGGCCGCCGGCACGGCGCTGCTGCCGCGCGAGCTGTTCGCGTGCCGCGGCAGCCGCATCCACCTGCGCATCGGCCAGCCGCAGCGCATCGAGCCCGGCGAGCCGGACGCCACGGCGCTGGTGCGCGTGCGCCGCGCGCTGGCGGGCATCGGTTCGCGGCGCGAGCCGGGTGCCGGCGGTCCCGAGCCCATCGCCCACGCGGTCGACCGCCGCCTGCTGGTGCGCGAGCTGGCCAGCCTGCCCCTGCTGGGCAGCACGCCCGACGGCAAGCGCATCCATGCCGGGCGCCTGGCACCGGACTCGCCGCTGCTGCAGGAAATCGGCCGCCTGCGCGAACTCAGTTTCCGCGCGGCCGGCGAGGGCACCGGCAAGCGCCTGGACATCGATGCCTACGACGCCTGGTACGAGCACCTGGTGCTCTGGGATCCCGAGGCGCTGGAGATCGCCGGCGGCTATCGCGTGGCACCGGGCGAGCGGGTGTTCGCCGAGCGCGGGCTGGCGGGCTTCTACACCGCCTCGCTGTTCCAATACCCCTGCAGCCTGCTGCCGCGGCTGGCCCAGGGCATGGAGCTGGGCCGCAGCTTCGTGGCGCCCGCGTACCAGGGCAGCCGCAGCCTCGACTACCTCTGGCACGGCATCGGCGCCTACCTGCGCCACCAGCCGGGCGTGCGCTACCTGTTCGGGCCGGTGTCGATCAGCGCCGCGCTGCCGCTGGCTGCCCGCGAGCAGATGGTGGCCTATTACTCGCGCTACTTCGGCGACGCGGGCGATGGCGTCGCCGCCAACCGGCCCTTCCGCTTCGCTGCTGCGCCGCCGGACTTCGGCCCGCTGGGCGCCGACGAGGCCTTCCGCCTGCTCAAGGCCAACCTCGGCGCGCTCGGCACCCGCGTGCCCACGCTCTACAAGCAATACACCGAGCTGTGCGAGCCGGGCGGTGCGCGCTTCCTCGCCTTCGGCGTCGATCCGGATTTCAACCACTCGGTCGATGGCCTGATCGAACTCGACCTGGCCCGCATCCAGGCCCGCAAACGTGGCCGTTACCTCGGCGACGAGCGGCGCAGGCTCGCCGGGCCGGAGGCCGCGTGAGCACCGCCGCGGCCCCGCACCGGGCCGTGTTCATCTCCGACGTGCACCTCGGCTCGGGCAACTGCCATGCCGCCGAGCTCGCGGCCTTCCTGGGCGGCCTGCGCACGCGCAGGCTGTACCTGGTGGGCGACATCGTCGACCTGTGGTGGATGGCGCAGCGCCGCGCCGCCTGGGGCGCCGACCAGCACCGCGTGGTCGAGGCCCTGCACGCGCTGGCGCGGGCGGGCACCGAGCTGGTGTACGTGCCGGGCAACCACGACCGGCCCATCCGCCGCTTCTGCGGCCTGGCCATGCCCAGCCTGCGGGTGCGCCGGCGCTGCATCCATGCCACCGCCGACGGCCGCCGCCTGCTGGTGACCCACGGCGACGAGTACGACGCGGTCACGCACTTCGGCGGCTTCCAGGAGCGCTTCGGCGACTGGCTCTACGAGCGCATCCTGGCCGGCAACCGCGGCCTGAACCGGCTGCGTCGGCGGCTCGGCCTGCGCTACTGGTCGCTGGCGGACTTCCTCAAGTCCAGGAGTGGCGCGGCCGAGCGCTACATCGCCCGCTTCGTGCAGGCCGGGCTGGACGACGCGCGCAGGCGCGGCCTGGACGGCATCGTCTGCGGCCACATCCACCGCGCCGCGCTGAAGCAGGCCGATGGCCTGGTGTACGCCAACGACGGCGACTGGGTCGAAAGCCTCACGGCCCTGGCCGAGGAGGCCGATGGCAGCCTGGTGCTGCTGCGCCACGACGGCAGCGAGCTGGCGCGGCTTCCGGTGCCGTTGATCTCCGGGCCGGTCCTCGCGAACGCGGCCTGATCCTCAGGGGCGCGGGCGACCCTGGCCGCTGCCGGCGGAGGGAGCGCCTTCCTCGGGCACCTCACGCCGCGGCGACCGAGTTGCCGGTTAGCATCGACGCATGGATTCCCTCTCCCAGATCGTCCTGGGCGGCGCGCTCGCCGCCGCCATCGCCCCGGCCCACCACCGCCGTGCCGCGCTGGCCGCGGGCGCCGCGCTGGGCACGCTGCCCGACCTGGACTCGGTGCCGATGTGGTTCCTGGGCCTGGACCCGGTCACCAGCATGACCTGGCACCGCGGCCCCTCGCATTCGCTGCTGGTGCTGGTGCCGCTGGCGGCGCTGCTGTGGTGGCTGTTCAAGCGCACGGGCGGGCGCGTCGCCGAGTCGCCGGTGCGCTGGTACTGGGCCATCACCCTGGCGCTGGTGACCCACCCGCTGCTCGATGCCTTCACCGTCTACGGCACCCAGCTCTGGTGGCCGCTGCCGCCGTCGCCGGCGATGTGGTCGAGCCTGTTCATCATCGACCCGCTGTACACGCTGCCGCTGCTGGTGGCCTTCGTGTTCGCCCTGGTGCGCGGCGCCCGGCCCTCGGCGCAGCGCGCGCTGGTGCTGGGCCTGGCCCTGAGCACGGCCTACATCGGCTGGTCGCTGGCGGCCAAGGCGATGGTGGACCGCGCCGCCGAACGCACGCTGGCCACGCTGGGCCTGCAGGACGCGCCGCGCTTCTCGGTGCCGATGCCCTTCAACACGCTGCTGTGGCGGGTGGTGGTGATGACGCCGGAGGGGTTTTTGGAGGGGGAGCGGTCGCTGGTGGCGGACAGCGGCGGGATGGTTTTCAGGTCACATGCTTCGGATTATCGGGCGCTCGGGGGCGTTCGCGAATTCGATGCCGTGAGTCGACTCCTTTGGTTCAACCACGGATTCATGAAGTCCGAAGTCCGCGACGATCGCGTGGTGCTTTCCGACCTGCGCATGGGCGCCGAGCCCGACTACAGCTTCCGCTTCGTGGTGGCCGAGCGCGAGGGCGAGGGCTGGCGCGAGATCACGCCGCAGCAGGTCGCCTGGCCCTGGGAGGCGCGGCGCCGGCTGGCCTCGATGTGGGATCGGATCTGGGAGCGGCCGGCCGAAGAAGCGGCGCTGGCCGCCGCCGGCACGACGCGGGTTCAGGCGGCGTCGGCGAAGCCGGGCGAGACGCCGGCGGCCAGTGCGTCGAAGTAGTCGCGGGTCAGGCGCAGCTGTTCGTCGGCCGTGGTGGCGCGGTTGACCACGCCGCGGAAGGCGGCGTTCTCGGGGCGGTCCTTCGCGTACCAGCCCAGGTGCTTGCGGGCGATGCGCACGCCCGACTCCTCGCCATAGAAATCGTGCAGGTGCCGCAGGTGCGCGAGCAGGATCCCGCCCACCTCGGCCACGCCGGGTTCGGGCAGGGTTTCGCCCGTGGCCAGGTAGTGCGCGACCTCGCGGAAGATCCAGGGCCGGCCCTGGGCGGCGCGGCCGATCATCACCGCGTCGGCACCGGTGTGGCGCAGCACGAAGGCGGCCTTGCGCGGCGAGTCGATGTCGCCGTTGGCCAGCACGGGGATGCGCAGCGCAGCCTTCACCTCGCCGATGGTGTCGTATTCGGCGAAGCCGGTGTACTGCTGGTCGCGGGTGCGGCCGTGGATGGTCAGTGCCGCGATGCCGCTGTCTTCGGCGATGCGGGCGATGCGCAGCGCGTTCTTCTGGTCGGCGGCCCAGCCGGTGCGGATCTTCAGCGTCACCGGCACGTCCACCGCCGACACCACCGCCGCCAGGATGCGCGCCACCAGCGCCTCGTCGCGCATCAGCGCCGAGCCGGCCCAGGCGTTGCACACCTTCTTGGCCGGGCAGCCCATGTTGATGTCGATGATCTGCGCGCCGTGGTCCACGTTGTAGCGCGCGGCTTCGGCCATGACCTCCGGCACCGTGCCGGCGATCTGCACGCTGATGGGGTCGGGCTCGCCGGCGTGGTCCATGCGGTGGCGCGACTTGGCGGTGTGCCAGAAGCGCGGGTCGGAGGTGGTCATTTCCGACACGCACAGGCCCGCGCCGAGCTGCTTGCACAGCATCCGGAACGGCTTGTCGGTGACGCCGGCCATGGGGGCCAGCACCACGCGGGGCTCGATGGCGTGGTGGCCGATGCGCATGGGGCGGCATTCTAGCCGCCCGGGGCGCTCAGCGCCGGGGCCGGGGGCGGCGCCAGAACAGCAGGCCGGTCGCCAGCAGGAAGGTGGGCAGCAGGCCGGCGGCCACCATCGCCAGCTTCATCGGCAGGCCGCCGACGGCCGCCACGTGCAGCGGGTAGATGGCGTTGGACAGGCGCGTGCCGGGGGCGTCGGCGGTGGCGTCGTAGCGCATCAGGGTCTGGCGGCCATCGCGAGACGTGGTCACCACGCTGCGGCCCACCGGGTGCCACTCGCCGGCGGCCTGGCCGCGGAAGCTGATCGTTGCGGCGTCCGCCGCGGGCGGTGCAATGCGCGCGATCCGGCCGTCCGGGAAGGCGGCCTGAGCGCGGGCCAGCACGCGTGGCCAGTCGATGCCGGGCGACACGGTCGCGGGGGCCGCTGCCACCGGTGCGGCCGCGGCGCCCAACGTGCCCACCAGCACGGCGCGAAAGCCCGCGTGGTAGATCATGCCCAGGCCCGTGATCGTCGCCAGCGCCAGCAGCGGCAGGGTGAGCGCGCCGCTGCTCCGGTGCCAGCTCAGCCAGCGCCGGGCCGGCGGGCCCGTGTGCCAGCGCAGTTGCTCGCCCAGGCGCCCGCGCTTGGGCCACCACAGGTAGAGGCCGCCCAGCAGCAGGAACATCGCGATCCAGCCGGCCACGCCCAGCACCTGCTTGCCGGCTGCGCCGCCGAGCAATTCCACATGCCAGTGGTGCAGCCACATCAACCAGTCGTCGTGGTGGCTGCGCTCGAGCAGCAGGCGGCCGTCCTCGGGCGCGAAGTAGGCGCGACGCCCGTCGGCGAAGTATGCCTGCCACACCGGAAGACCCGGGTGCGGCAGGTCGAGCACGGTCAGGCCGCGTGGCGCCTGCTGTTGCAGCAGGCGTCCCATCACCTCCGGATCGGCCACCGGCGCGTGCGCCGCCAGCTGTGGCCGCGTGGCCAGCAGCAGTTCGGTATGAAACACCAGCACCGAGCCCGCCAGCGACACCAGCGCGAACAGCGTGCCCGCCGTCAGCCCCAGCCAAAGATGCAGCCAGGCGACGGCCGTGCGCAGCCGCCGCTTCAGGCGGCTGGGCGCGGCGTGCACGGCGCTGCCGTCCGCCATCGCCGGGCTCAGAACCGGTGCGACCAGGCCAGGCTCAGCACCCGGCCGCGGCCAGCCACGTAGTCGTCGTTCGAGGGCGCGGTCTGCGAGTAGTAGCTGATGTATTGCTCGCCGAGCAGGTTCTCGATGCCGACCGACAGCGCGCCCACCGGCAGGGCGAAGCGCGCCTGCAGGTCGAGCGTGGTGTAGCCCTCGAAGGCGGCGACGCGGGCGCCGAAACGCTCGAAATCGCGGTCGAAGGCGCGGCTGGCCTGCAGGCGGGTGGCGAAGCCCTCGCTCCAGCTGCGCTCCCAGAAGGCCGTGGCGCGGTCGGGGCTGATGTTGATGCCCTCGAGGTCGGTGTCGACCTGGCCGTCGAGGTCGCGGTCGTAGCGGCCCTCCGTTTGCGCGTAGGCCAGGCCGATGCGGTCGGCCTCGCCCAGGCGCAGCGCGATGTTGCCCTCGATGCCGCGGATCTCGGTCTTCTGGCGGCTGACGTTGTAGGTGTCGGTGGCCGCGTCGTAGACCAGCAGCGAGCCGAGCTCGGAGTCGGACCAGTAGGCGGCCAGGTGAGCGCTCCAGCGGCCGTCGTCGTAGTCCAGGCCAATCTCGCGGTTGTCGGCCACCACCGGCGAGAGGTCGACCAGGCTGTCGACGTCTTGGCCCGGCACGTTGATGGCGCGCAGCACGCGGCCGATGTCGGCCACGGTGTAGCCCTCGGCGTAGGAGCCATAGAAGGCCAGCGCGTCGGTGGCCTGCCAGGTGATGCCGGCGTTGCCCAGGGTCTCGCGCGTCTCGGGCTGGCCGCCGCGGACGAGCTGCGAGCCGTAGATGGGCAGCGTGGTGTAGTCGTCCACCTCGAGCTCGCCGCGCTCGTGGCGCAGGCCGCCCACCAGGCTCACGCTGCCGAGGTTCCACTGCAGCTGGGCGAAGGGCGAGACCGAGGAGTAGGTGGTTTCCGGCACCCAGTCCAGGCCTGCCTCCAGCAGTTCCTGGGCGGTGGTGTCGCGCGCCAGGTCCAGGCCGAAGGTGGCCTGCAGCGGCAGTCCGCCAAGCTCAGGATGCGACCAACTGAACTTGCCGCCGAGCTTCTCGGAGACGTTCTGCGACTGGTCCTGCCAGATCGAGCCCGGCGCATCACCGAAGAAGTTGACCCAGGGCGAGGAGCCGTACCGCGCCGCGAAGTCGAACCAGTACAGCTGCGCCTGCAGGTAGCCGCCGCCGAGGTCGCGGTCGGTGTAGTCCAGCGACACCTGGGTCGAGCGATTGAGCGGCGGTTCGAGCGGGCGCTCGCCGCGCACCGAGGTGGCCGTGCGACCGGTGGTGATGTCGCCGGGCACCGACACGTAGTCGCCATTGCCCTCGAGATCGTAGTGGCTGGCGGTGAACTGCAGGCGGCGGGCCTCGGACAGGTCCCAGCCGAGCTTGGCGAAGAGGTTGCTGGCGCGCGAGTCCATCAGGTCGCCCTGTACGCCGTTCACCGCCAACGCGCGGCCGTCGCCGTCGTAGTGCAGTCCCTCGGTGGCGTGGGACGCGCCGCCGACCACGTCGAAGGCGCCGCGGCGCGTACCGGCCAGCCAGGATGCGCGCGTGCCGGTGCCGTCGCTTTCGGTGGGCAGGGCGGCGCTGGCGCCCAGCGACACGTCCTGCCAGGTCTCGCCGTCCTCGCGCGGGGCGCGCTTGGTGATGATGTTGATGATGCCGCCGGAGGCGCCCAGGCCCTGCAGCGCATTGGCGCCGTGGATGACCTCGATGCGCTCGATCATGGCCGGATCGATCGTGTGGGCGTCGCGCGAGCCATCGCGCAGCGGCGTGGACTGCGGCACGCCGTCGACCATGTACAGTGGCTGCCGGCCGCGCAGCGACTCGCCGAAGCTGGTCATCTTCTGGCGCGAGGGTGCGAAGGCGGGGATGAGGTTGGCCAGCACCTGCGAGAGGTCGCTGGTGAGGGCCAGCTGCTGCTCGAGCTGGGCCCGGTCGATCACGGTGATGGTGTTGGGCAGCGCGGCCTCGGACCAGGGCAGGCGGCTGGTGCTGGCCGAGACCGTGAGTTCGTCGAGCACGGCCAGGTCGTCATCGGCACGGGCGGGCAGGGACAGGGCGCCGCCGAGGGCGGCGGCAAGCAGGGTAAGGCGGGGCATGGCACGGTCCGTGTGGGAAGTCGTGCATATGCTAATAAGAATGATTCGCAGTTACAACAAGCGAGCGAATGGCCGGGCTGGCCTTGGGGCCCCGGGCTCAGCCCGGCAGGTCCTCGCGGTGGGGCATGGCCAGGGCGGCGCCGTGGCTTTCGGTGGACTTGGCGGCGTAGCGGTTGGCGAAGGCCACCGCCGCCCGGAAGGGCGCCTGGGGCGAGGCCGAAAGCGCGGCGCACAGGGCGCCGCTGAAGGCGTCGCCGGCGCCGGTGGTGTCCACCACGTGGGCGGGTTCGGCGGCGAGGCGGTAGTGTGCGCCCTCGTCGCCGCGAAGGTGGCCGGATGCATGCGAGACGAACACGCCGTGGCCGCCGAGCGTGATGACCCAGGTCGTGGGCTGCAGCGCCTGGCACAGCGCATGCAGCGCCTCGGCCGGCATTGCGTGCAGCGCCGCGGGATCGAGGCTGCCGCCGGCGTGTCGCGCCAGCAGGGCGGCGAATTCGGTTTCGTTCGGCGTCAGCACGTCGGCCAGCGCCAGCAGGGCGGGCGTGGTGGGTGCGTTCGCCGGCGCGGGGTTGAGCACGGTGGTGGCGCCGCCCTCGCGGCCGCGGGCGAGTGCGGCCTGCACGGCGGCGGGCGCCACCTCGAGCTGGGCCAGCACCACGTCGGCGCCGTTGAAGGCCGGGCGCATCGCGTCGATGAAACCCGTGCCAAGCGCGGCGTTGGCGCCGGGCGCGACGGTGATGATGTTGCGCCCCGCGCCGTCGATGAAGATGCCGGCCGTGCCCGAGGGCAGCGCGGGATGCACTTCGGCGTGCAGCTCGATGCCCTCGTCGCGCGCCAGCGAGCGCGCATCCGCGGCGGCGGCGTCCTCGCCCAGCGCGGTCACGAAGGCGGTGCGCGCCCCGGCGCGCGCCGCGGCCACGGCCTGGTTGAAACCCTTGCCGCCCGGGCCGCTGGCATAGGTGCCCAGCCGCGTCGCGCCCGGTGCCGGCAGTTCGTCGCTGCTCCAGGCGTGGTCCTGGTTGTACGAGCCGACGACGATGACGGTGCCCATCTCAGGCACCCAGGGACATCAGCACGCCGGCGATGGTGGCGGTCATGAAGGTCGCCAGGGTGCCGCCGAGCACGGCGCGCAGGCCGAACCGGGCCAGGTCCTGGCGACGTTCGGGGGCCAGGCCGCCGATGCCGCCGATCTGGATGGCGATCGAGCTGAAGTTGGCGAAGCCGCACAGCGCGTAGGTGGCGATGAGCTTGCCCTTGTCGGTCAGCTCCACGCCCTCGACGCGGCCATTGACGATGTCGGCCAGCTGCAGGTAGGCCACGAACTCGTTGATCACGACCTTCTGGCCGATCAGCGAGCCGACCGTGGTGGCGTCCTGCCAGGGCACGCCGATCACCCAGGCGATGGGCGCGAGCACGTAGCCGAAGATCGTCGACAGGTTGGTCGGCTTGCCCAGCGCCTCGGCGGCGCCGGTAATTTCGCCCAGCCAGGTCAGCGGCGCGTTGATCAGCGCGATCAGGGCGATGAAGGCCAGCAGCATCGCGCCGATGTTCAGCGCCAGGCGCAGGCCGTCGGCGGCGCCGGCGGCGGCCGCGTCGATGACGTTGCTGGTGGTCTTCTCGACCTCCATCTTCACCGTGCCGCGGGTGAGCGGGTTGCCGGTCTCGGGGATGAGCAGCTTGGCGATCACCAGCGTCGCCGGTGCGGCCATGATCGACGCCGCCAGCAAGTGCTTGGCGTAGAACTGCGCCTGCTCCGGGTCGCCGCCGCCGAGCATGCCCACGTAGGCGGCCAGCACGCCGCCGGCGATGTGCGCCATGCCACCGATCATCATCGTGATCAGCTCGGATTCGGTCATGCGCGGGATGTAGGGCCGAACCGTCAGCGGCGCCTCGGTCTGGCCGATGAAGACGCTGGCGCAGACGCTGGTGGTCTCGGCGCCCGAGACCTTCATCACCTTGGTGATGGCCAGGGCCATGATGCGCACGATGAACTGCATCACGCCCAGGTGGTACATCACGCCCATCAGCGCGGCGAAGAAGATGATGGTCGGCAGCACCTGGAAGGCGAAGATGAAGCCGAACTTCGACGTGTCCATCAGGTCGCCGAAGATGAAGGTCGAGCCGGCCGAGACGAACTCGAGGATCTTCACGAAGCCGTGGCCGAGCAGGTCGAACACCTCGCGGCCGCCCGGCACCAGCAGCACCAGCGCGGCGAAGCCGATCTGCAGAGTGATGCCGGTGAGCACCAGCCGCCAGTCCACGGCCCGCCGGTTGTTGGAGAAGAGCCAGGCGATGCCGATCAGGACGCTGAGCCCGAACAGGCCGAAGAAGATGCTGGAGACCATGGGAAGACGCCGCTGGAGGATGCGGCAGGGTAGTTCAGCCCCCCGGCCCCGGCAAGGACGACGCTATTCGCCGTCCCGGGCCACCACGCGGTTGCGGCCGGCGGCCTTGGCCGCCCGCAGGCGCAGGTCGGCGCGTTTCATCAGGCCCGACAGGTCGTTGGCGTCCTGCGGGCAGCTGGCCAGGCCGGCGCTGAGCGTCAGCCGGCGCGGCTCGACGTCGGCTTCCGGCACGAAGGGCGCTTCCTCGAGCCGGCGCCGCAGGGCCTCCATGCGCTCCCAGGCGGCGCCGATGGGCAGCGGCAGGACGAGCACGAACTCCTCGCCGCCGACCCGGATCATCGGCTCCTCCCGGCCCAGCTCGCGGCGCAGCACGGCCACGGCGTGGCGCAGGGCGCGGTCGCCGGCCAGGTGGCCGAGCTCGGCGTTGATGTGGCGGAAGTGGTCGAGGTCGACCAGGGCCAGGCTCAGGGTGCGGCCCTCGCGGCGCGCCTGCTCGACCCGCGCCGGCACCTGCGAGTTGAGGTAGCTGCGGTTGTGCAGGCCGGTCAGGCCGTCGGTGCTCGACCACTGGGTCAGGCGGCGCGCGCGGAAGACGATGACGGCGGTCACCAACGTCACCACCAGCAGCAAGACCAGGCGCTGGAGCTGGGTGGCGGCCGACACCGCGCCGTACTCGGCGCTCACCAGCGGGCCGTCGGCCATCTGGGTGACCACCAGCCACAGCAGCGCCGACTGCAGCATCGCCAGCGCGCCGGCGGCGACGGTGACGCGCAGGTCCTGGCGCAGCGCGGTGGCGAAGATCGCCAGCAGGTAGCAGGCCCACACCACGGTGCTGTTGAGCGTGGCCACCGGCGTGCTGAGCACGCCCAGCAAGGCCAGCACGGCCGTCACCAGGGTGACGTCGAAGCAGGACGAGGCCATGGGCAGCCAGGCGGGCCGGCGCTTGCTGAGCACCAGCCGCAGCCAGGCCAGGCTGAATAGCAGCACGCCTGCGGCGCCGACCAGGCCGGCGATCGTGTCCGGCCAGGTGCCGCCACCCAGCCGGTTGAGCAGCGGCAGCAGGAGCAGCAGCACCGAAGCGAGCACGCGCAGGCGGGCCACCAGCAGTTCGCCGCCGGCGCCGATTTCCAGCAGCAGGTCATCCGGCGGCTCGCGCAGCGCGCCGGCCAGGTCGTCGAGGGTCTCTCGCAGGGTGCTCACGCGGGGGGTCGTGGCCTGATTGCAATGCGCGCCAGCATACCAAGCGGCGCGCGTGGCGGTCAGGCGGCCGGCCTTATCCGGGCAGGCCCATCACGGCGACCCACAGGCCCAGGCCGGCGAACAGCGCCGCGGCGGCGAAGCGCGCGGCCTTGAGCGGCAGCTTCGCGGCGAAGGCCGCGCCCAGCAGCACCACCGGCACGTTGGCCAGGGCCATGCCCAGCGTGGTGCCGGCGACAACCTGCCAAAGCGGCTCGTACTGCGCGGCCAGCACGACGGTGGCCACCTGGGTCTTGTCGCCGATCTCGACGATGAAGAAGGCCACCAGCGTGGCCAGGAAGGGACCGAAGCGCGGCGCCCTGGCCTCGTCCTCGTCGAGCTTGTCGGGCACCAGCGCCCAGGCGGCCACGGCCAGGAACGACAGCACCACGCCCCAGCGCAGCACCTCCGGGCTCACCCAGCCCGACACCAGCGAGCCGATCCATCCGGCCAGCGCGTGGTTGAACAGGGTGGCCACCAGGATGCCGGCGATGATCGGCCAGGGCTTTCGGTAGCGCGCCGCCAGCACCAGCGCGAGCAGCTGGGTCTTGTCGCCGATCTCGGCGACGGCGACGGCGAAGGTTGAAACGAGCAGTGCGTCCAATTCGAAACTCCGGGGCCGGGTGCGGGGCAAGGGAAGGCCGGCGCGCCGCCACCCGGCCTGGGTGCGGAACGCCAGCCTCCGGTCTTGCCCGCAAGGCCTTCGCCTTGCCCGCGCACCATGGCGGTTGCCAAGTGTGTTGACGCGCGGAGACCCCGGGAGGGGGCGGGCTACTCCCCGAAGACAGGGAAAGCCCGCCCAGTATAGCGGACGGTGCGCGGGTTCAGGGGGCCGTCTCGCAAAAGGGAGTCGCCTCGCCTTGGGGTCCGCGCAGGTAGGGTGGATACGCCATCATTTGCGACGAGGGGAAGCGCCGGCGGTCGAAATGGCGCGCGTGGAGGGCGTCGGCTTCCCTGCGGGCGCGCTCGATCTCGGTGGCATCCAGGGCGCGCGCATAGGCGGGCTGTTCCCTCTGTCCGAACAGCCGCACCGAGAGCAAATGATAGGTGTAGCGGCGGTAGGCATCGTTGGGTATCAAGGCCGAAAGAAAACCGATGTCGTCACCGTAGTTGATCTGCAGGATGAAGGCGGCCGACGGGTTCCCGGCGCGCAGGGCGGCATGGATCATGGCGGGCGCTTCCCGCCGCCACTGGTCGAACATCGGGTCGAGGGCCATCCCGCGCATGTTCGGACCCCAGTGGTGGCCTTCGGCATAAGCGAGCATCGCGTACGGGTCGCCGGCCAGGGCGGACTGGCGCAGATAGCGGGCGCCCTGGGCCTGCAGGTCGGCCGGTACGGCACGGCATTGCTCCAGGCGCTCGATATGCCAGAGTCTTTCCTCGGCGACCTGGTTGGCGGCGGCGAGATTGCCCTCGGCAGCGAAAGCGGCTTCGGCCTGCTCGCCCATGAAGTCTTCCGTCATGGCCTCCCAGCGGCCGAGGTGCTGGCAGCGAAGCAGTTCCATGCCGAGCCGGCAGGCGGCGCGACGGTCACCGCCGTCTGCAGCACTGCGCAGTCCGGGAAGGATCTGCCCCAGCGGGGCTTCGGGGGCAGGCAGCGAAGCCAGGGGAATTTGGGCACGATCCCGGGGCTGGTGTGGGGGCGTGTCTTTCCCGGTCCTCTCAACCACAGGCACGGCCACCGCGACCTCGCCCGCAATTTCCCCGCCCGAGCCTGATTCGCGACGATGGGACGAGAACAGGGCTGTGGCGGCGGCAAGCGCCACCATCAGGCAGCCCAGGGCCAGACGACGGCGGCTCACGGCGGGTCGCCAGTGTCGATGGTGAAGCAGCTCGACGCCGCACCCGAGGGCTTGGGCCAGCTGTCTTCGAAGTGCTGCAACAGAGGCTGGTACAAGCCGCCGGTGTGGTCCTCGAGGCGGAAACTCCTCCCCTCGAAGCGGCTGCTGTGCCAGGACTGGGCCAGGGCTTCGGCCTGGCGGCGTTGGTCGGCGGTGATCCTCGGCATGCGGAGATTCGCAAGCGTGGGGTGTTCGCCGAACATCCGGCGGGAGAGCAGGTGCAGGGCAGCGTCGCGCACCGGGTCGGGAGGCATGATCAGGCCGTAATGGTTCCCCTCGTTGGCCGCGACCACCAGGGCGAGCACCGCCTGCGGGTCGCCGGATTGTTCGAGGCCCTCGAGCAGGGCGGGGGCTTCGCTGCGCCAGGTGTCGAAGTGGGGCAGCCTGAGGAACGCGAACGGCGCCATGCCGTCAACCACCAGCGCCTGCCCGGTGGCATAGCGAACGATGGCATCAGGCTCGCCGCCGAGTGCGGCCTGGCGGATGAACTCGAAGCTGCGTTTGCGCAGCGCGGGCGTCAGGTCGGTACAGGCCGCAATGGCCAGGGTGCCTGAGAGCAGGAGGCTGGCCGCCTTGTTGGCGGCGACGTGGTCGCCCCTGGCCTCCGCGTCCCGCTCCTCCCGCCGGAAGCTGGCCAGGCTCTCCTCGGTGAACGGGATCGAGTAGGCGCAGGCCACCAGTCGCGTTCCCAACTCACAGGCCGCACGCGTATCGCCGGCTTCGGCGCGGGCGACAAGGCCGGCGAGCTCGGGTGGCAGGGCGGTTTCCCCAAGGGTGGCCACGACGGTCGTCGGACCGGGCACCGATGTCGCTGGCCGCGTGATGTCGTCGGTGCCTGCCGCGACGGTGGCCGGGGGCAGTGGTTGCGACGGTTCCGCCGCCTGGCCTGAATCGTCAGAGGCCCCGCGCCACGCGAGTCCGACAAGCAGGGCGAGCAGCAGGGCGATCAGGGCAACGCGGCGGGGAGCTGGCATCAATCCGGGGGCAACGCGGGGGAAGGCCAGTAGACCCCGCCCCCGCGTCAGGCATCAAGTCCTGCTTCTCTCAGTCGACCTGCGGCGCCTCGCGGACGATGCGGGCGACGACGCCGTCGGCGACGACCACGCGCGCGGACTCGCCCTGCGGAACGGGAGGCGCGGGCGGCGCAGGCGGTGCGGCGGGGACGGCCGGCGCCGCCGCGGCGCGCGGCTTGGGCGGGGCGGGCGGCGCCGGGGGCGCAGGCGGGGCCGGGGGTGCGGGTGGAGCCGGCGGGGCGAACCAGCGCACGTCCGGCGCCTTGGGCGCGGTGGCCTGCACGGTGCGCGTCTTGCGGTCGCGCAACACTTCGATGGCGATCTTGTCGCCGGCGTCCTGGCCGCGCAGCGCCGACATCGCTTCGCGCGGCGTGGCCACCGCCTTGCCGTCGATGCGCTGGATCACGTCGCCCGGCTCGAGCTGCTCCAGGCCCGGGCCCGTGCCCAGCACCAGGACACCGCGGTCGGTGCCGAAATAGCGGCCGAGCCGGGCATCCACGGAGGCCAGGTTCAGGCCGTTCCAGCGGAAGGCCTCGCTCAGCACGGGTACCTTGCAGTCCTCGCCGGTAGGGCAGGGTGCGGTGGCGATGCGCGCCACCTCCATCTCGATGCCCGGATGCAGCAGCGGCTGCGCCCGCGGTGCGGCCACGCCGCGCAGTTCGATCGTGCGGGCCAGGTCGCCGTCGAACTCGAACTGGAAGTCGTCGCCGCGGAACATCATCACGCGATTGATGTTCGCGGCCTTGACCGTGGCCTTGCCCGGCTTGCCGTCGCGCAGGTAGCCCACGACCACGTCCTGGCCCAGCTCGAGCGATTCGAGCCAGCGGCGCACTTCGTCCACGGCCTCGTCGCCGCGGCCGGACAGACGCTTGCCGTCGAGGCTGGCCATCACGTCGCCGCTGCGCAGGCCGGCCTGGGCCGCCGGGCCGCCGGGCGTCACCGCCGAGATGAGCACGCCGTCGCCCTCCCTGGCCGGGGAAAGCACCACGCCCAGGCGCGGACGCGGCGAGGGGTCGCCCAGGCTGCCGAAGGCCACGTGCGGGCCGCTGGCGCCGGCCTCGCGGCTGAGCTCGGCCACGCGCCGCGCTGCCTTGGCGAGCTCGGCGCGTGCCTGCTCGAGCTCGGCACGCAGCGCGGGGTCGGCGGCCGGCGCAGCGGCCGGACGCGGTGACGGCGCCGGCGCGGGCGTCTGGGCCAGGGCGGGGGTGGCCAGGGTGGCCGCGACCATCAGGGAAAGCAGGCGCAGTTTCATCGTCGTTCCTCGTCGTTGGTTCAGTACGTGGCGACCAGGTCGCCTTCGAATTGGCCGCCCTGCATGGCGACCCATTGTTCGGTGCCGCGCAGGCTGGCGTAGTCGCGCAGCAGGGCCACGCGCCGCCGCCACAGCAGGGCTTCGGCGTCGTCGGCCAGCGTCGGGTCGGCCAGCGCGGCGTCGATCTCGCGCAGCCGGTCCTCGAAGGCCAGCCCCAGCAGCAGTGCATTGGCCGAGCCCGATTCGGTGCCCGAGATCGAGGCGAGCAGCGCTTCGAGCTGGGCCGATTCCTGCATCAGCGCCTGCAGCGCGGCGGCGTCGGCCAGGCCCTTCGGCGCGGCGTCGGCGCCGCCGGGTCCGGCCGGGCGCAGCGGCAGCACCAGCGCGAGCGCCAGCACCGCCGCGGCGGCGGCCGCCAGCGCGAACGGCCAGCGCGGTCCGCGCGGCCGCTCGGTGGTGGCATGGATGCGCGCCGCGAGCACCGGCCAGGCGCTGCGGTCGGGCGTTTCCAGCGGCAGGCGCGAGAGCGCCTCGGCCACCGTCAGCTCGCGACCGTCGTGGCGGTTGTCGTCAGGCATGGGAGTGCACCTCCGTTTCGATGCGCAGCAGCTCGCGCAGGCGGCGGGTGCCGCGGGCGAGCTGCGATTTGGAGAAGCTGGCCGTCTTGCCCATCAGTCCGGCGATCTCGTCGTGGGTGTAGCCCTCGGCGTGGTAGAGCCAGAGCACGCTGCGGGTGGCGTCGGGCAGGCGCTGCAGGGCCTGGCCCAGCAGGGCCGCGTCGGCGGCGGCCGGCGGCAGCAGCAGGTCGTGGGCCTCGAGGGCTTCTTCGTCGGTGTCGTCGGCCTCGCCCTGGCGGGCGCGCTTGCGCAGCCGCATCAAGGCCTCATTGACCGCGATCTGGCGCAGCCAGCCCCAGAACGGTGATTCGCCGCGGAACTCGCCGATCCGGTCGAAGAGCTTGAGCATGGTGTCCTGCAGCACGTCCTGCGCTTCCTCGCGCTGGCCGGTCAGGCGCAGCGCCAGGGTGAACACCGGCCGCTCGAAGCGCCGGTAGAGCTGCTCGAACGCGCTCGCCTCGCCGCGCTGGGCGCGGCGCAGCAGGGCCTCGGGGACGTCGATGGCGAAGGCGGAAGGCAGGCTCACATCCCCTTGGATGCGCCGGGAGCCGAAAGCGTCGCACAAAAAAAGAGGCCGGGGTTTCCCCCGGCCTCGTGCCCATCCCTGGACGCTGGATCAGAAGGTGAAGCGCAGGCCGACGGTGGACGTGCGCGGCAGGCCCGGGCGCAGGCCGGCCGGACGGCGGGACGTGGCATAGGTCTCGTCGGCCAGGTTCTCGACGCGGCCGTAGATCTCGAAGTGGTCGTTGACGCGGTAGCCGGCGACGACATCCCACAGCACCACCGAATCGATCTTCTCGCCGGCCGGCACCGCGCCCTGGCCCGCTTCCGTGCGCATCCGGCCGATGTAGTTGCCGGCCAGGTTCAGGCGCCAGCGCTCGCCCTGCATGCCGATGGCGGCGTTGAGCAGGTGCTCGGGCAGGTAGGGCAGCTCGTCGCCGGAGGCCACGTTGCCCCATTCCTCGAAGCTGGAGTTGAAGCTGTTGCGGAAGCTGGCGTCGGTCCAGGTGTAGCTCACCGAGACCGGATACGACACCGGGCCGTCGGCGCCGAAGTCGTAGGCCAGGCTGGCCTCCAGGCCCTGGACGCGGGCGTCGCCGCCGTCGAACTGGTCGCCGATGTTGCAGTTGCCGCCGGTCGAGGCGGTGCAGGTGCCCACCAGGTTCGAATAGTCGTTGACGAAGCCCACCAGCTCCGCGGCCAGGGCGTCGCGGCCGTAGCGCAGGCCGAACTCCAGGTTCACGCTCTCCTCCGGGTCGGCGTTCGAGCCCGGGCCGGGCGGGTTGAAGCCGCGGTGCACGCTGGCGAACACGGCCAGGTCCTCGGTGGCAAGGAAGGTGGCGCCGAAGCCCGGGATCAGGGCATCGACCTCGGTTTCGTTGCGCGAGAGCACGACGTCGCGCAGGCCGGTGGCGGTGGAATAATTGGTGCGGGCCAGGTCGATGCGCTCGTAGCGCAGGCCCGGGCTGAGGATCCAGCGGCCCCATTCGATGGTGTCCTGCACGTACAGCGACACCGCCTCGGCGTCGCCCACGCGGTTCTCCTGGGTGCCCGGCGCACCGTCGCTGGTGCGCACCAGCTGGCCTTTCACCATCTGGTAGCGGTCGTCGTCCTGGAAGCGGTCTTCCTGGTCGCGGTGCACGCGCAGGCCGATCTCGAGGTCGTGCGTGGCCTCGCCGGTGCCGAAGCCGATGCCCAGCACCGACTGGATGCCCTGGGCGTAGTAGGCGCGGTTGTTGTTGCGCAGGCGCAGGGCGTTGGCCGGGCTGGTGGCGCCGGTGAGCCAGGCGTACTGGCTGGCGTAGGTGGCCGGGTTGTCGAGGATGGCGGAGATCGACAGGCCCTGGACGTCGTTGAGCTTGTACCAGTTGCGGTTGAACTCGGTGCGGTAGGCCACCGTGCTCAGGTCGATGTTGTCGCTGAGCTCGATCAGGTGGCGCAGCTCGAACAGGCGCTGGCGGGTCTGGATGTTGTCCAGGCGCGAGGCCGCGTAGCGGCGGAACGGGTCGGCGGCGAAGTCGTCCTCGGTCAGGCCCAGGTAGGTCTCGTCGCTGTCCTGGGTGTTGTAGCCGAGCTTGAGGTCGAGCTGCTGGAAACGCTGGGCATTCGCGCTGCTGGTCCAGCGCAGCTTGGCCATGGCGTCGTCGAGCTCGAAGCCGGTGTCGCCGCCGCCGTCCACGCGCTTGAAGCCGTTCGACTCCTGGCGCACGCCTTCGAACAGGGCGCCGAAGTTCTCGCCCTGGGTGCCGGCCCAGCCGCGCGCCAGGATGCCGCCGTGGCTGCCCATCGACAGGTCGAGCAGGCCGGCGGTCTCGCTTGGGATCGGGGTGGAGAGCAGGTTGAGCGCGCCGCCGGTGGTGCGCGGGCCGGCCTGCACGGCCGCCGCGCCCTTCTTGATCTCCACGCCGCCGATGCGCGCCATGGTGGGGAAGTAGTAGGCGGCCGGGGCGGCGTAGGGCGCCGGGGCGATCAGCACGCCGTCCTCCATCACGGTGATGCGGTTGTTGCGGTCGGTGCCCGAGCCGCGGATGCCGATGTTCGGGCGCAGGCCGTAGCCTTCCTCCTCGACCAGGTACACGCCGGGCACCTGGCGCAGGACGCGGTGCACGTCGCTGTAGTTGAAGCGCGCCAGCGTTTCCTTGTCGATGTAATGGGCCGAGCCGGCGGTCTTCTCGACCTCGTCGCGGCTGCCGAACACGTTGATGCGGTCGAGCCGCACCAGCGCCTCTTCGACGGGGGCGGCGGTTTCGGTGGCGGCGAAGGCGGGGGCGGCGGGCAGCAGGGCCAGGGCAATGGCGGCGCGGAGCAGGGTGGACATGGCTGTTCTTGTTTGGTGTTTGCCGGCGCGGCCGGCGGGGCAGGGCGAAGATTACTGCAAGCGAGAATGATTCGCAATAAGATTATCGCCGCCACCGGGGCCACTGGCCTTAGACTCGGGGCTGGCACCCCGGGGAAGGCAGTCCATGGAAATCCTGATCGGAATCATCTTCGCCGCAGGCATCGTCCTGCTCGTCAAGGCCGTGCGCATGGTCCCGCAGGGCTTCGAGTGGACGGTCGAGCGCTTCGGCAAGTACACCCACACCCTCGACCCGGGCCTGCACCTGCTGGTGCCGGTCGTGCAGGCGGTGGGCCGCAAGATCAACATGATGGAGCAGGTGCTGGACGTGCCCAGCCAGGACGTCATCACCAAGGACAACGCCGTGGTGAAGGTGGACGGCGTGGTGTTCTTCCAGGTGCTCGACGCCGCCAAGGCCGCCTACGAGGTGTCCAACCTCGAGATCGCCACCATCGCCCTGGTGCAGACCAACATCCGCACCGTGATCGGCTCGATGGACCTCGACGAGTCGCTGAGCCAGCGCGAGACCATCAACGCCCAGCTCCTGAGCGTGGTCGACCAGGCCACCAACCCCTGGGGCATCAAGGTCACCCGCATCGAGATCCGCGACATCCAGCCGCCGCGCGACCTGGTGGACGCGATGGCCCGGCAGATGAAGGCCGAGCGCGAGAAGCGCGCCAACATCCTCGAGGCCGAGGGCCTGCGCGCCTCGGAAATCCTGCGCGCCGAGGGCGAGAAGCAGGCCGCCATCCTGCAGGCCGAGGGCGAGCGCGAAGCCGCGTTCCGCGAGGCCGAGGCCCGCGAGCGCCTGGCGGAGGCCGAGGCCAATGCGACGCGGATGGTGTCCGACGCCATCGCCTCGGGCAACGTGCAGGCCATCAACTACTTCGTCGCGCAGAAGTACATCGAGGCCTTCAAGGCGCTGGCGCAGGCACCGAACCAGAAGTTCGTGATGATGCCGATGGAGTCGAGCGGCATCATCGGCTCGCTGGGCGGCATCGCCGAGCTGGCCAGGGAGAGCCTGGGCCTGCAGCAGGGTGGTGCGGCCAAGGCAGCGGCGCCGCCGCGCGCGGGGGGCTGAGCCATGCGCACCGAACTGATGGTCTGGGCTGGCCTGGCGCTGGCGCTGATCGCCGCCGAGGCGCTGGCGCCCGGCGTGTTCCTGCTGTGGATGGGCTTCGCGGCCGCGGCGGTGTTCCTGCTGCTGCTGGCCTTCGACCTGGCGCCGGTGTGGCAGGCGGTGGCCTTCGTGCTGCTGTCGTTCGCCTCGATCGGCATCTACATGGCCTTCTTCCGCAAGCGCGAGAAGCCCAGCGTCCAGCCGCTGCTCAACCGCCGCAGCGAGCAGCTGGTCGGCCAGGTGTTCCACCTCGAGCAGGCCATCGTCGATGGCCGCGGCCGGGTGAAGATCGGTGACGCGCTCTGGGCGGTCGAGGGCGAGGACCTGCCGGCCGGGGCACGGGTGCGGGTGGTGTCGGCACACAACATGGCGCTGCAGGTGCGCGCCATCGACTGAATGGCGACGGCCCGGACCGGCACGGGCCGCTTGTTTTAGAAGTGAGAACCATTATCATCTGGCAATCCCCCTGCCGGAGCCGTCCATGTCCCGCCCGCTGATCGCCCTGCTGCTTGCCAGTCTTCTCGCGCCCGCGCTGCAGGCGGCCGAGCTGGTCGTGTACACCGAGCGCCGCGAGCCCCTGGTCAAGCCGCTGTTCGAGCGCTACGAGCGCGAAACCGGCACCAAGGTGCGCGTGCTGTCCGACGGCGCGCCGGTGCTGATCGAGCGCATCGCCGCCGAGGGCGCCAACACCCGCGCCGACATCTTCATGGCCGTCGATGCCGGCAACCTCTGGCAGGCGGCCGAGCGCGGCCTGCTGGCGCCGGTGAAGTCGCCGGCCCTCGAGGCTGCCATCCCCGCCCACCTGCGCGACCCGCAGGGCCGCTGGTTCGCGCTGTCGCAGCGCGCCCGCACCCTCGTTTATTCCACCGCCCGCGTGCAGCCGGCGCAGCTGTCGACCTACGAGGACCTGGCCGACCCGCGCTGGAAGGGCAAGCTGTGCCTGCGCTCGTCCAAGAAGGTCTACAACCAGTCGCTGGTGGCGACCATGATCGAGCGCCTCGGCGCCGCGCGCACCGAGGCCGTCGTGCGCGGCTGGGTGGCCAACCTGGCCACCGCGCCGTTCGCCGACGACACCCAGCTGGCCAAGGCGGTCGCCGCAGGCCAGTGCGACGTGGGCATCATCAACACCTATTACCTCGGCCGCCTTCAGGCCGACGAGCCGGGCTTCCCGGTGCAGGTGTTCTGGGCCGACCAGGGCGGCGCCGGTGCGCACGTGAACGTCTCGGGCGCCGGCGTGGTCGCGGCCTCGAAGAACCAGGCCGCCGCGACGAAGTTCCTCGAGTGGCTGGCCTCGGAGTCGGTGCAGGCGGATTTCGCCAGCATCAACTACGAGATCCCCGCGCGCGAAGGCAGCCAGCTCGATCCGATCGTCGCCGCCTGGGGTCCGTTCAAGGCCGACCAGGTCAACGTCGCCGTCGCCGGCCAGCGCCAGGCCGAGGCCGTGCGCCTGATGGACCGCGCCGGCTGGCGCTGAGCCGATGAGCCACGCCGCGGCCACGAACGTGCGCTGGCCGCGGTGGCTGGCCTGGGCGCTGGCGGCGCCGTTGGTGCTGCCGGCGCTGTGGCTGGCCAGCGCGTTCGGCGAGCCGCAGCCCGAGGTCTGGCCGCACCTGTTCGAGCAGGTGTTGCCACTGGCGGTGCGCAACACGCTGGCGCTGCTGGCCGGCGTGGGCCTGCTTGCGCTGTTGGTGGGGGTGGGCTTCGCCTGGGCCAGCGCACGCTACGAATGGCCGGGCCGGCGGATGTTCGACTGGCTGCTGGTGCTGCCGCTGGCGTTGCCCGGCTACGTGGTGGCCTTCGCCTACGTCGGACTGGCCGATTACGCCGGCCCGCTGCAGACCGCCTGGCGCGCCCTCGGTTTCGCGCCCGCGGCCTTCCCGGAGCTGCGCAGCGTGCCGGGCGCCTCGCTGGTGCTGGCGCTGGTGCTTTACCCCTATGTCTTCCTGATCGTGCGCGCGGCCTTCCTGCGCCAGGGCAGTGCGGCGATGGACGCCGCGCGCTCGCTGGGCCGGGGGCCGCTGTCGGCCTTCTTCGGCGCCGCGCTGCCGATGGCGCGGCCGGCGGTGGTGGCGGGCCTGGGCCTGGTGCTGCTCGAGGCGCTGGCCGATTTCGGCGCGGTCAGCATCCTCGGCGTCGATACGCTGAGCACCGCCATCTACAAAGCCTGGTTCGGGCTGTATTCGCTGCCGGCGGCGGCGCAGCTGGCCTTCGGGCTGGTGTGCGTGGTGGCGCTGGTGCTGCTGGTCGAGCGGCTCGGCCGCGGGCGTGCGCGCCACGCCAGCCGGCAGCTGGTGCCACCGCCGCGCCGGCGCCTTCGCGGCTGGCGCGGCTGGGCGATTTCGCTGGCCGCGACCAGCGTCGTGCTGCTCGGCTTTGGCGTGCCGCTGGCGCGGCTGCTGGCCTGGTCGTGGCAGGCGCGGGCCGGTTTGCCCGAGGTCGGCGAGGCGGCGCTCAACACGGCGCTTCTGGGCGTGATGGCGGCGCTGGCGGTGCTGGCGCTGGCGCTGCTGTTCGCCCTGCTCGGGCGCCGAAGCGGCGGCGACCGCGGCGTGCGCGCGGCGGGTTTCGTCGCGGGCCTGGGTTACGCGGTACCGGGCACGGTGCTGGCGGTGGGCGCGATGTGGCTGCTGGTGGCGGCCGAGCGCAGCGCGCCCTGGCTGGCGGCGCTGGCGCTGAGCTCCTCGCTGCTGGCGGTGCTGATGGCGCTGTGCGCGCGTTTCTTCCGGGTGGGCCACGAAGCGGTGGACGCCGCCTTCGAAACGCTGCGTCCTTCCCTGCTTGATTCGGCCCGCCTGCTGGGCGCCTCGCCCTGGCAGCGCTTCAGCCGCGTGGCCCTGCCGCTGCTGCGCCCGGGCGTGGTGGCGGCCGGCCTGCTGGTGTTCGTCGAGGTGGTGAAGGAACTGCCGGCCACCCTGATGCTGCGGCCTTTCGGCTGGGACACCCTGGCCGTGCGCATCCACGCCTACACCAGCGAAGGGCTCTGGGCCGAGGCCGCCTGGCCCGCCCTCTGGCTCGGGCTGGTCGGCCTGCACCCCATCTGGTACCTCGTCCGCCAGCAAAGATGAGATGCGATAATGCCGGCCTTTCCGGGCCAGCAGGGCAGGCGATGAGCAAGAAGACGATCCTCAACGAAATCCACCGCGCGCTGGGCGCGAAGATGGTGGACTTCGGCGGCTGGGACATGCCGATCAGCTACGGCTCGCAGATCGAGGAGCACCACGCGGTGCGCCGCGACGCCGGCATGTTCGACGTCTCGCACATGACCATCCTCGACCTGCGCGGCGGGCAGGTGCGGCCCTTCCTTCGCAAGCTGGTGGCCAATTCGGTCGACAAGCTCAAGGTGCCGGGCAAGGCGCTCTACGCCTGCATGCTCGACGAGACGGGCGGCGTCATCGACGACCTGATCGTCTACTACCTGTCCGAGGACTTCTTCCGCCTGGTGGTCAACGCCGCCACCCGCGACAAGGACCTGGCCTGGATCAGCGCCCAGGCCGCGCCCTTCGGCGTGTCGATCGCCGAGCGCCGCGACCTGGCCATCATCGCCGTGCAGGGCCCGGCGGCCCGTGACAGGGTGCTGGGCCTGCTCACCCCCGCCGCCGCCGAGGCTGCCGGCAAGCTCGGCAAGTTCGTCGCCTGCGAGGCCGACGGCCTGTTCGTGGCGCGCACCGGCTACACCGGCGAGGACGGTTTCGAGGTGATGGTGCCCGAGGCGCAGGCCGTCGACTTCTGGAACCGCCTGCTCGCCGCCGGCGTGAAGCCGGCCGGCCTGGGCGCGCGCGACACGCTGCGCCTCGAGGCCGGCATGGCGCTCTACGGCCAGGACATGGACGAGTCGGTGTCGCCCTGGGAGGCCGGCCTGGCCTGGACGGTGGCGCTGGACGAAGGCCGCGGCTTCAATGGCCGCACCGCGCTCGAGGCGCAGAAGGCCGCCGGCACCGCCCGCCGCATGATCGGCCTGGTGATGGACGAGAAGGGCGTGCTGCGCCACGGCCAGGTGGTGCACACCGCCGCCGGCGAGGGCGAGATCCTCTCGGGCACCTTCTCGCCGACCCTGGGCAAGGCCATCGCGCTGGCCCGCGTGCCGGCCGGCGAGCTTGGCGATGTCGAGGTCGACATCCGCGGCAAGCGCCTGCCGGTGCGGGTGGTGAAGTACCCGTTCGTCCGCGACGGCGCCGCCCAGCCGGGCGTGCTCGCCTGATCCATCGCGCCGGGTGCCAGTGCGCCCCGGCCCCGTTTAAACTAGCCGCACCCCAGCCGCCCCCCAAAGATCGAGGCCCAAGATGAGCGAGATTCCCGGCGACCTGAAGTTCCTCAAGTCCCACGAGTGGGCCCGCGTCGAAGACAGCGGCCGCGTCACCGTCGGCATTTCCGACCACGCCCAGGGCCTGCTCGGCGACCTGGTCTACGTCGAGCTGCCCAACGTCGGCGACAGCGTCGAGCAGGGCGGCGCCGCCGCCGTGGTCGAGTCGGTCAAGGCCGCCTCGGACGTCTACGCCCCGGTCGCCGGCAAGATCGTCGAGGTCAATTCGGCGCTGTCGGACAAGCCCGAGACGATCAACGAGGACGCCTACGGCGAAGGCTGGCTGTTCGTCCTCGAGCCGTCCGAGCCCGACCAGCTCAACGAGCTGCTCTCGCCCGACGACTACGCCCAATTGCTCGAGGACGAAGGCTGACCGAACGGTCGCCCGACGCACCCGACGGCCGCCCTTGGGCGGCCGTTTTTTTTCCGCCGCCGCCGGAACACGGCGCGCGCAATCCGCGCACTTTGGCATTTTGCGGTGCGAAAAAACCCGCCGGCGACCACTTCCGGCGAGGTCGCCGCGAGGTGTCCCGAAGGCACCCCTGGCGTGCCTTCGCGCTGCCTCTCGCAGCGTCGGCGAAGCAGGTGCGCGCCGTCGCTGCAAAGCGCGGAAGGCTTTTTTTCCGATGTTTTTCTCACTCGGTGTTTTTCGCAGGCGCGAGTCGGTCGCTTCGTCGGCCGACGCGAGCCGACCAGCGGCAGCGAATCCCGACGACCAGCCCTTGAAATTTTTTCGGCGAAGTTGTTGACATCCCAAAATCCCGTGATTAGCTTTCGCCCAGCAGTTGTCAACCGCGGAAGCGAGTGATCAGGAACGCGCCGACAAATCGAGTCGCCAAACCGAACACCACCCCGGAACTCAAGACGGTGGGTCAGGGCAAACATCCCTCCGCGAAAGGCGACGCGTCTTCCCGCAACACCCCCTTTTCCGACGCCCGGTCCGTCTTCGGACCGGGCGTCTTTGTTTCCGGCGCCGCCCCGCGCCGGCAAGAATCCGACCGCCACGGCATGACCGTGGTGGCGGTTCGCCCCGGGAATGATCCCGTGGCGGTGCCTTTGTGACTGGGCAGTCCAAAAGCCAACTGACGAGGAGTTGACCATGGCTACGAAGAAAGCTGCTGCTAAGAAACCGGCCAAGAAGGCCGCCAAGAAGACCGTGAAGAAGGCCGCCAAGGCCGTCAAGAAGACCGTGAAGAAGGTGGCCAAGAAGGCCGCCAAGAAGGTCGCCAAGAAGCCGGCCAAGAAGGCCGTGAAGAAGGCTGCCAAGAAGCCGGCCAAGAAGAAGGTTGCCAAGAAGGCCGCCAAGAAGAAGGTCGCCAAGAAGGTTGCCAAGAAGCCGGCGGCCAAGAAGGCTGCCAAGAAGAAGGTTGCCAAGAAGGCTGCCAAGAAGCCGGCCGCCAAGAAGGCTGCCAAGAAGCCGGCCGCCAAGAAGGCTGCCAAGAAGCCGGCTGCCAAGAAGAAGGCCGCGCGCAAGCCGGCCGCCAAGAAGCCGGCTGCCATGCCGGCCGCCCCGGTTGCTCCGGCGCTGTAAAGCGCAGACAGCAACAAAGCGACAAGCTGGGCTCTCTCCCCGTGTTGCCCAGGCGGGGAGGGAGACTTTCCAAAGGCACGCACGACGCCGGCATGATGCCGGCGTTCTTGTTTCCGGGTTTCGGCCTCAGCGGCGGCGGCGCGCCGGCGCCGGCGGCGCCAGCCAGTCCTTGCGGGGCAGGCCCAGGGCGCGGTCGAGGGTGACCGGCAGCAGGCCCCAGGGCACCGTGCTCTCGCTGTTCCAGAGCACCACGATGCCGACGCCGCGCTCGGGAACGAAGCCCGCCAGCGCGCGGTAGCCCTGCACGGCGCCGCCGTGGAAGACCAGGGTGTGGCCGGCGTAGTCGTACACGCGCCAGCCCAGGGCATAGTGCGCCGCGCGCAGGCGTTCGCCGCGCCAGCCGCTGCCGCGGATCTCGCCGGGGGTCTCCACCTGCGGCGCCTGGATTTCGGCCAGCAGCTCCGGCGGCAGCACGTCCGGGCGGTGGCCCATCTGCGCGATCAGCCACTGCGCCATGTCGCGGGCCGAGGCGTTGACGCCGGCGGCCGGCGGCACGCGGTAGTAGTTCTCCTTGGGCCGCACCGGCACCCAGGTGCCGCCGCTGCGCACGTGCGGGCGCGCCCAGCTCGGGCTGGCCTCGAGTTCGTCGCGGCCGAAGGTGGCCCCGTACATGCCCAGCGGGTGGAAGATGCGCTTCTCGACCTGGTGGGCGTAGAAGTCGCCGGTGGTGGCGAACACCATGTCGCCGACCAGGCTGAAGGCGATGTTCTGGTAGCCGTAGCACTCGCCCGGGCTGCAGGTGAGCGGCGCCTGCGAGAGCTTCTGGGCCAGCAGCGGGTAGGGCTGGTCGGCCTCGAGGTCGCGGTCGTAGGTGTTGTAGGCCAGGCCGACCTGGTGGCTGAGGATCTTGCGCACCGTGATCCGCTGGGCCGCCTCGCCGTCGCGCAGGGTGAAGGCGGGCAGCTGGTTGACGATGGGGCTGTCCCAGTCCATCGCGCCGTCGCGCACCAGCAGGCCGCTGATGGTGCCGGCGAAGGCCTTCGACAGCGAGGCGATGCGGAAGGCCGTGTCCGGGGTCACCGGATCGCGCAGCTTGCTGTCGACCACGCCGTAGCCGCGCAGCGACACCACCTTGCCGTCCTCGACGATGGCCATCGCCATGCCCGGGATGCGCGCCCGCGCCACCATCTGCTCGGCGATGCGCTCGATCTCGCGTGCTTCTGCGCTGAAATCCTGGCGAGGGTCGGCGGCCGCGTGGGCCAGCCCGGCGAGGGCGAGCAGTGCCAGGGCGAAGAGGCGGGCGAGGCGCGGCGCGGGGCTGTCTTTCTTGCGTGGCATGGTAGACGTATGCTTGACGGACCAGGCCATTCTAGCGCGGGGTGCGCGCGTCGGCCGTCAACAGGGGAGATCGAGGATGACGACGGTTCTGATCGGACTGCTGGTGTTGGGCGCCGTGGCTGCCTTCTGGGGCGTGGGCATCTACAACGGGCTGGTGACCGCCCGCAACGCGTTCAAGAACGCCTTCGCCCAGATCGACGTGCAGCTCACGCGGCGCTACGACCTGATCCCGAACCTGGTCGAGATCGCCAAGGGCTACCTCAAGCACGAGCGCGAGACCCTCGAGGCCGTCATCCAGGCCCGCGCCGCCGCCGTCAGCGGCCTGGCCGCGGCCAAGGCCCGCCCGGGCGACGATGCCGCGATGGCCCAGCTCGGCGCCGCCGAAACCGGCCTGGCCGGCGCGCTCGGCCGGCTGATGATGGTCGCCGAGGCCTACCCGGACCTGAAGGCCAACCAGAACATGATGCAGCTCAGCGAGGAACTCACCTCCACCGAGAACCGCATCGCCTTCGCCCGCCAGGCCTACAACGACTCGGTGATGGCCTACAACAACAAGCGCGAGGTGTTCCCCTCGAACATCGTCGCGGGCATGTTCAACTTCGCCCACGCCGCCCTGCTCGAGATCACCGAGCCCGGCAAGCGCGAGGCGCCCAAGGTCAGCTTCGGCGCGTGAACTTCTTCGCCCGGCAGGACCAGGCCCGGCGGCAGTCGCGCCGGCTGGTCATCCTGTTCGTGCTGGCGGTGGCCGCCATCGTGCTGGCGGTCAACCTCGTGTTCCTGCTGTTCTTCGGGGGCATGGGCCAGGCCTCGTCGCCGGGTTCGCTGGCCGCGGGCCTGGGCATGGCCACGCTGCTGACGCTCGGCATCATCGGCTTCGGCTCGCTTTACCGGATGGCCAGCCTGCGCCAGGGCGGCGCCGCGGTGGCGCTGGGCCTGGGCGGCACGCCGGTGCCGGAGGACACGCACGACTTCCACTACCGCCGCCTGCGCAACGTGGTCGAGGAGATCGCCATCGCCTCGGGCGTGCCGGTGCCGCAGCTGTTCGTGCTCGAGCACGAGGCCGGCATCAACGCCTTCGCGGCGGGCTACGCACCGTCGGACGCCGCCATCGCCGTCACCCGCGGCGCGCTCGACCGGCTCAACCGCGACGAGCTGCAGGGGGTGATCGCCCACGAGTTCAGCCACGTCCTCAACGGCGACATGCGCCTGAACATCCGCCTGATGGGCGTGCTGTTCGGCATCCTGGTGCTGGCGGTGGCCGGCCGGAAGATCCTGGTGCACGGCCGCGGCGCCCGCGGCAGGAACGGCGCGCCGGTGCTGGTGGCCGCGCTGGCGCTGATGGTGATCGGCTACGTCGGTCTGTTCTTCGGTCGCCTGATCAAGGCCGGCGTCAGCCGCCAGCGCGAGTACCTGGCCGATGCCTCGGCCGTGCAGTTCACCCGCCAGACCAGCGGCCTGGCCGGCGCGCTCAAGAAGATCGCCGGCCTGCCCGAGGGCTCGCGCCTGGGCAATCCCGGCACCGAGGAAGTGGCGCACATGCTGTTCGGCGACGGCGTGGGCTTCTCGTCGATGTTCGCCACCCACCCGCCGATCGTCGATCGCATCCAGGCGCTCGAGCCCTCGTTCCGGCCGGCGATGCTGGCCGACCTGCAGGCGCGCTACCAGATGCAGCCACCCTCGGGCCTGGACGAAGACCTGGCCCTGGGCCTGGCGGCCTCGCCGCCGCCGCTGCCCGGCGACGCCGCCCAGTTGGCGGTGACGCCACCGGCGGTGGTGGCGCAGGTGGGCGCCCCGGCCTCGGACGACTTCGTGCGCGCCGGCGCGCTGGTGGGGGCCGTGCCGGAGACGCTGCGCACCGCCGCGCACGAGCGCGAGGAAGTGGTTCCGCTGCTGCTGGGCCTGCTGATGGCCGAGCCGGGCCCGGTGCGCGAACGCCAGCAGTTCGAGCTGGCCGCGCGCCACGACGAACGGGTGTCGCGCCAGGCCCTGGACTACGCCGAGCGCCTGGCCGAGCTGCCGCGCATGCTGCACCTGCCGCTGGCGGCCATGGCCACGCCGGCGCTGCGCAAGCGGCCACGGCCCGAGCTCGAGCGCTTCATGGACAGCTGCTTCGCGCTAAGCCATGCCGATGGCCGCATCAGCCTGTTCGAGTACTGCCTGGGCCGCCTGCTGCGCGTGCAAGTGCGCGACGCGCTCGATCCGTCCGGCGCCTGGGTGCCCGGCCACCGGCACCTGTCGCGCTGCGCACCGCAGGCGGTGAACCTGCTGGCGGTCATGGCGCAGGCGGGCCACGCCGACAAGGCGGAGGCGATGCGCGCGTACCTGGCCGGCATCGCGCGGGTGTTCCCGCGCATGGATGCACCTTACCGCCCGCCGGCCGACGCGTTGGCGGCGCTGGACGAAGCCTGGCCGGTGCTCGACGAACTCGAGCCGATCGGCAAGGAGCTGCTGGTCGAAGGCCTGGTGGCGGCGGTGAGCCACGACGGCCGGCTGTCGGTGGCGGAGGCCGAGCTGCTGCGCGTGTCCTGCGCCTGCCTGCACTGCCCGCTGCCGCCGCTGCTCGAGCGCTGAGCGCCCGCCGCGGCGGGTGGCCTCAGGCCGCGAGGCCGCGGATCAGGTCGGCGGCGCGCTCGGCGATCATCATGGTCGGGGCATTGGTGTTGCCGCCCACCAGGCGCGGCATCACCGAGGCATCGACCACGCGCAGGCCGCTCACGCCCTTCACCCGCAGCTGCGGGTCCACCACGGTGTCCGGGTCGCCGGCACGGCCCATGCGGCAGGTGCCGACCGGGTGGTAGATCGACTCGGCCTTTTGCCGGATGAACTCGACGATGCCCGCCTCGTCGCGCACGTTGGCGCCCGGGAAGAGCTCCTCGCCGCGGAAGGGCGCGAAGGCCGGCTGGGCCAGGATCTCGCGGCTCAGGCGCACGGCCTCCACCAGCACCTTCAGGTCGTAGCCCTCGGCGTCGCTGAGGTAGCCGGCCTCGATCACCGGCTTGTCGCCGGCGTTGGCGCTGGCGAGCGTGAGCCGGCCGCGGCTGCGCGGGCGCAGGCCGCAGGCGTGCAGGGTGTAGCCGCTGCCCGGCAGGCGGTTGCGGCCGTGGTCGTCGAGCTGGGCCGGCACGAAGTGGAACTGCATGTCGGGCCGCTCGTCCTCGGCCAGGTGGCTGCGCAGGAAGCCGCCGGTCTCGGCGATGTTGCTGGCGCCCGGGCCGCGGCGGCCCATCAGGTAATACTGGAAGGCGACGGCCGCGTCGCTGGCGGTGTCGTAGCTCAGGCCCTGGGTGCAGCGCTGCAGGGTGCAGATGTCGAGGTGGTCGTGCAGGTTGGCGCCCACGCCCGGCAGGTCGGCGATCACGCCGATGCCGTGGCGGCGCAGGTCCGCGGCCGGGCCGATGCCCGAGAGCATCAGCAGCTGCGGCGAGTTGATCGCGCCGCCGCAGAGGATGACCTCGCGCGCCGCGCCCTCGCAAAACGCCTTGCCGCCGACGCTGTAGGCCACGCCCGTGGCGCGGCCCTGGTCGAAGGTGACGCGGTTGGCGCGCGCGCCGGTTACCACCCTGAGGTTGGCGCGGCGACGCACCGGCGCGAGGTAGGCGGTGGCGCTGGAGCAGCGGGCGCCGTCGCGGGTGGTGGTCTGGTACCAGCCGAAGCCGTCCTGGCGCGCGCCGTTGAAGTCGTCGGTGCGGGCGTGGCCGGCCTGGCTGGCGGCCTCGAGGAAGGCCTCGGAAAGCGGGTTGCGATGGCGCGGGTCGGACACGCCCAGCGGGCCATCGCCACCATGCAGCGCGCTGGCGCCGCGCTCGTTGCCCTCGCTGCGCCTGAAGTAGCCCAGCACGTTCGACCACTGCCAGCCTTCGGCGCCCAGCGCCGCCCACTCGTCGTAGTCGCCGGCGTGGCCGCGGATGTAGCACATGGCGTTGATCGAGCTCGAGCCGCCCAGCACCTTGCCGCGCGGCCACCACAGCTGGCGGCCGGCCAGGGCCGGCTCGGGCGCGGTGCTGTAGTCCCAGTTCACGCCCTTGCGCCCGACCAGCTTGGCCAGGCCCGCGGGCATGTGGATGAAGGGATGCCAGTCGCTGGGGCCGGCCTCGAGCAGCAGGACGCGGCAGTCCGGGTCCTCGCTGAGCCGGTTGGCCAGCACGCAGCCCGCGGAGCCCGCACCCACGATGATGTAGTCGTACACTCGATCGGCTTCTTTCTCTATGACCGCCCGAGGCTAGGCCCCGTTTCTAGAGCAAACACTCGGCGCGGGCGTCCGGTTCCACGAACCGTGGACAGCGTCACTGTCCGCCCGGCTGGCTGGCGGCCGGGGGCCGGGTTGGCTATCGTGCGCGCACCTTCCGCGGATCCCCGATGACCCAGGCCCCGACCACCGCCGGCCGCTTCGACCACCTGCGCGGCGCGCTGCGGGAGTTCCCGCCGCTGCTGTGGTCGTTCCTGTATTTCTTCTTCCTGCTCACGGGTTACTACGTGCTGCGGCCGGTGCGCGACGCCATGGGCGCCTCGGACGACGTGCAGGCGGTGTTCCCGCCGGGGCTGGTGGAGTGGGCGGCCGCACGCGGCCTGGTGCTGGGCGAACTGACCCTGCAGGTGCTGTTCACCGGCACCTTCATCATGATGCTGCTGCTGCAGCCGGCCTACGGCGCCCTGGTCAGCCGATACCCGCGGCGGGTGTTCCTGCCGGTGCTGTACGTGCTGTTCATCGCCTGCCTGCTCGGTTTCTACGTGCTGTTCGGTCGCGAGGTGCCGGGCCGCGGCGCGGTGTTCTTCATCTGGGTGGCGGTGTTCAACCTGTTCGCGGTGTCGGTGTTCTGGAGCTTCATGGCCGACATCTACACAGACATCGAGGCACGCCGGCTCTACGGCTTCATCGCCGCCGGCGGCACCATCGGCGGCTTCACCGGCCCGATCATCACCCGGCTGCTGGTCAACGAGATCGGCGTGGCCAACCTGCTGCTGGTCTCGGCGGCGCTGATGGCGCTGGCGGTGGGCTGCATCCTGCGCCTGGGCCGCTGGGCGCGGCTGCGCGAGGCCGAGCGCGGCAAGGCCGGAGCCGAGCAGGCCATGGGCGGCAGCGTGCTGGCCGGCCTGCGCCTGCTGCGCGAACAGCCCCTGCTGCAGGCGATGGCGGTGATCATGTTCTTCGGCGTGGGCGTGGGCACGCTGCTCTACAACGAGCAGGCGGCCATCGCCCGCCAGTTCTTCCCCGACGTGGAGGCGCGCACGGCCTACTACGCCAACATCGACCTGGCCATCAACCTGGTGACGATCCTGGTGCAGGTCTTCCTGACCCGCACGCTGCTGGTGCGCTTTGGCGTGGCACCGGTGCTGCTGATCCCGGCGGTGGCGATCCTGCTCGGCTTCGCCGCGCTTACCGCCTCGCCGCTGCCGCTGCTGGTGGCGGTGGTGCAAGTGGCCACGCGCGCCGGCGAGTTCTCGTTGGCCAAGCCTGGTCGCGAGACGATCTACACCCGCGTCGACCGCGAAGTTCGCTACAAGGGCAAGGCCGTGATCGACACCGCCGTGTACCGCGGCGGCGACCTGTTCTTCGTCTGGGCGCACAAGTTCCTGGCGGCCTTCGGTTCGGCGGTGGTGTTCGGCACCGGCATGCTGGTGGCCGGCATCATGACGCTCGGCGCCTGGCGCCTGATCCGCGAGCAGGCCAAGCTGCCGCCCGAGCCGCGCTGAGGCGCGCCGCCCGCGGGATTTCGCGCCGCGGCAACAATTTCCCACGCCGCTGGCGCTACCCTGTGGGCATTCCACAGGGAGCCCCGCCATGAAGACCCGCGCCGCCGTCGCCCACCAGGCCGGCAAGCCGCTGACGATCGAGACCGTCGACCTCGAGGGCCCGCGCTTTGGCGAGGTGCTGGTCGAGATCAAGGCCACCGGCGTGTGCCACACCGATGAGTTCACGCTCTCGGGCGCCGACCCGGAGGGCCTGTTCCCGGCCATCCTGGGCCACGAGGGCGCCGGCGTGGTGGTGGACGTGGGCCCGGGCGTGACGACGCTGAAGAAGGGCGACCACGTCATCCCGCTCTACACGCCCGAGTGCCGCCAGTGCGAGTACTGCCTCAACCCCAAGACCAACCTGTGCCAGGCCATCCGCAGCACCCAGGGCCAGGGCCTGATGCCCGACGGCTCCAGCCGCTTCAGCCTCGACGGCCGGCCGGTGCTGCACTACATGGGCACGTCCACCTTCTCGAACTACACCGTGGTGCCGGAGATCGCGCTGGCGAAGATCCGCGAGGACGCGCCCTTCGACAAGGTCTGCTACATCGGCTGCGGCGTCACCACCGGCATCGGCGCGGTCATCTACACCGCCAAGGCCGAGGTCGGCTGCAAGGCCGTGGTGTTCGGCCTGGGCGGCATCGGCCTGAACGTGATCCAGGGCCTGCGCCTGGCCGGCGCCGACATGATCGTGGGCGTGGACCTCAACCCGGGCCGCGAGGCCATGGCCCGCAAGTTCGGCATGACCCACTTCGTGAACCCGGCCGAGGTCGAGGGCGACCTGGTGCCCTACCTCGTGTCGCTGACCAAGGGCGGCGCGGACTATACGTTCGAATGCATCGGCAACGTCAAGGTGATGCGCCAGGCGCTGGAGTGCGCGCACAAGGGCTGGGGCACCAGCATCATCATCGGCGTGGCCCCGGCCGGCGCGGAGATCAGCACGCGCCCCTTCCAGCTCGTCACCGGCCGCAACTGGCGCGGCAGCGCCTTCGGCGGCGCCCGCGGCCGCAGCGACGTGCCGAAGATCGTGGACTGGTACATGGACGGCAAGATCGACATCGATTCGCTGATCACCCACACCATGCCGCTGGAGAAGATCAACGACGCCTTCGACCTGATGCACCGCGGCGAGTCGATCCGCAGCGTGGTGGTGTTCTGACATGACCCTGGAAGTGATCTCCGAGCACGGCTGCTTCGGCGGCGTGCAGGGCTTCTACCGCACGCACTCGGCGGCCTGCGGCGGACCGATGCGCCTGGCGGTGTTCCAGCCACCGCAGGCGCGCGAGGGCCGGGTGCCGGTGCTGTTCTACCTGGCCGGGCTGACCTGCACCGAGGAAACGGCCACGATGAAGGCGGGCGCGCAGCGCGTGGCCGCCGAACTGGGCCTGATGCTGGTGATGCCCGACACCAGTCCGCGCGACACCGGCTTCGAGGGCGCCACCGGCGACTGGGAGTTCGGCGAAGGCGCCGGTTTCTACCTCGACGCCACCCAGGCGCCGTGGTCGTCGCGCTTCCGCATGGAAAGCCACGTGGTGCACGAGCTGCCGGCGCTGGTGCGCGAGCACTTCCCGGCCGACCCGGGCCGCACCGGCATCACCGGCCATTCGATGGGCGGGCACGGCGCGCTGACGCTGGCGCTCAGGCATCCGACGGTGTTCCGCAGCGTGTCGGCCTTCGCGCCCATCGTGGCGCCGAGCCAGGTGCCCTGGGGCCACAAGGCCTTCTCGCGCTACCTGGGCGAGCACCGCCGCGTTTGGGCGGAGCACGATGCCTGCGAACTGGTGCGCCGGCGGCCCTTCGGCCGGCCGATCCTGGTCGACCAGGGGCTGGACGACAAATTCCTCGAGCCGCAGCTGCAGCCCGACCGATTCGAGGTGGCCTGCGTGGAAGCGGGGCAGGCGCTGACGCTGCGCCGGCACGCGGGCTACGACCACGGCTACTACTTCATCGCCAGTTTCATCGAAGACCACCTGCGGCACCATGCCGCGCAACTCGCCGACTGACGGAGCCCGCCCATGCACGCGCTCGCCCTCGTCCTGACCGCCCTGGTGGCGCTGCTGCACCTGGGTTTCATGCTGCTGGAGATGGTGTTCTGGACGCGACCGCTGGGCCGCCGGGTGTTCGGGTTGGACGCCGACTTCGCGGCCCGTTCGGCGAAGCTGGCGATGAACCAGGGACTCTACAACGGCTTCCTGGCGGCGGGCCTGCTCTGGGGCCTGTGGCTGGGCTCGCGCGGCATCTGCCTGTTCTTCCTGGGCTGCGTGGTCGTCGCTGGCCTCTTCGGCGCCGCCACCGTCAAGCGCAGCATCCTCTACGTCCAGGCCCTGCCGGCCATCCTGGCCGCCATCGCCGTCCACTACCTCTGAGCGTGCCTCAGCGCTTGGGGCTGACCCACATGGTGATGACGGCGTTGAAGACCTTTTCGCCGGCGGGGTCGAGCACGTCGACGTTGACCGGGAAGTCGTAGCCGGCGCCGGCCACGACCAGGGGCACCAGCGGCGTCGCGATGCCGCGCTGGGTGCCGACGGCGCGCTTGAGGTACTGCACCGTCATGCCCTTCGGGATCCAGCGCATGCCCTGGGGCAGCGAAGCATCGGTCATCACGCCCGCCACCAGCTCGGCCAGGTTGCACAGCGCGATCGCGTGCACCGTGCCGATGTGGTTCTGCATCCGCCGCCTGTGCGGGATGGTCGCTTCGCAGCGGCCGTTCTCGAGCAGCGTGAAGCGCGGCGACACGCTGCCGAAGTAGGGCGCCTTCAGGCACACCGCGCGGCTGAACAGCCAGTGGCCGGCCGGCCAGCGGGTGAACTTGCGGTAGAGGCGCAGCAGCGGCGTGTCCGACATGGCGTCAGGCCGCGCGCGAAGCGTTGGCGGCGCCGGGCTTGGCCAGGTGCAGCGAGGCGGCCTGCAGCTCGAACGGATCGAAATCGTCGACCGTGATCGCGTCCCAGGTCATGGCGCGAAGCTCCTCGAGCTGGGCCTTCTCCTCGGCCGTGATCCAGCCCTCGGCCACGCCCTCGGCCAGCTGCGAGGCGAAGTCGAGCGCCTCGATGTCGCTGTTCTTGAGCGCCTTGAGGAACTTGCGCTCCACCGGCTCGGCCAGGATCACCTTCGGCAGGTAGCTGTCGACGCGGCCGGCCGGGTTGTTGGCGCAGGGCGTCAGGAACACGCCCTTGGCGAGGCGGTCGCGCGCGTCGGAGGGCGACATCAGCAGCGCGGCGGCGCGGCGGCCCAGGCGGTCGCTCGGCGCCTGCGCGCGGCGGCCCCAGGGGAACACCAGCATCCACAGCAGCCAGCCCACCGGGCGGATCGGGAAGTTGCGCAGCGCGCCCGACAGCGCCAGCTCGATCTTGTGCGCGGCGTCGTGGAAGGCCCAGGCCAGCAGCGGCTGCTCGGCCGCCGGACGGCCCTCGTCCTCGTAGCGCTTGAGCATGGCGCTGGCGATGTAGAGCTGGCTGAGCACGTCGCCCAGGCGGCCCGAGAGCTTCTCCTTGAACTTGAGCTTGCCGCCGAGCATCAGCATCGAGGTGTCGGCCACCAGCGCCAGGTTGGCCGAGTAGCGGTTGAGCTTGCGGTAGTAGCGCTTGGTGTAGGCATCGCCCGGCGCCTTGCCGATGCGCGCGCCCACCAGGCCCAGCACCCAGCTGCGCACGGCGTTGGAGATGGCGAAGCCGATGTGGCCGAACAGGTTGGTGTCGAACTCGCGCAGCGCCTGCGCCTTGTCCGGCAGCTGGGCGGCCTGCATCTCCTTGAGCACCCAGGGATGGCAGCGGATGGCGCCCTGGCCGAAGATCATCAGCGAGCGGGTCATGATGTTGGCGCCCTCGACCGTGATCGAGATCGGCGCCGCCTGCCAGCCGCGGCCCAGGTAGTTCATCGGGCCGAGGATCACGCCCTTGCCGCCGTGGATGTCCATGGCGTCCTTGGCGACTTCACGCGCCAGTTCGGTGGCGTGGTACTTGGCGATGGCCGAGGGCACGGCCGGCTTTTCGCCGCGATCAACGGCGGCGGCGGTGGACTGCGACAGGGCCGAGCAGGCGTAGGCGTGGCCGGCCAGGCGGGCCAGCGCTTCCTCGACGCCCTCGAAGCGGCCGATGGACAGGCCGAACTGCTTGCGGATGCGCGCATACGCGCCGCTGACCACGGCCGCGAGCTTGGACGCGCCCGAGGAGGTGGAGGGCAGGGTGATGGCGCGGCCCACGCTCAGGCACTCGACCAGCATGCGCCAGCCATGGCCGATGTAGTCCTCGCCGCCGATCAGCTGGCTCAGCGGCAGGAACACTTCCTCGCCGCGCACCGGGCCGTTCTGGAAGGCGCAGTTGAGCGGGAAGTGGCGGCGGCCGACTTCCAGGCCCGGGGTGTCGCGCGGGATCAGCGCCAGGGTGATGCCGCGGTCGGATTCCTCGCCCAGCAGCTTGTCCGGGTCATGCAGGCGGAAGGCCAGGCCGATCACCGAGGCCACCGGCGCCAGCGTGATGTAGCGCTTGTCGAAGGTGAGCTTGACGCCCAGCACCTTGGCGCCGTTCCACTCGCCCTCGCAGACGATGCCGTAGTCGGGGATGGAGGTGGCATCGGAGCCGGCGAAGGGGCCGGTGAGCGCGAAGCAGGGCACCTCGCGGCCATCGGCCAGGCGCGGCAGGTAGTAGTCCTTCTGCTCGGGCGTGCCGTAGTGCAGCAGCAGCTCGGCCGGACCCAGCGAGTTGGGCACGCCGACGGTGGAGCTGAGCGTGGCCGACACCGAGGCCAGCTTCTCGATCACCTTGTGGTGCGCCAGCGCGCTGAAGCCCAGGCCGCCGTACTGCTTGGGGATGATCATGCCGAAGAACTTGTTCTTCTTGAGGAACTCCCAGATCTCGGGCGTCAGGTCGGCGTGGACGTGGGTGATCTCCCAGTCGTTGGTCATCCGGCACACCTGCTCGACCGGGCCGTCGAGGAAGGCCTGCTCTTCGGCGGTGAGTTCCGGCTTGGGCTGGGCGAGCAGCTGCTCCCACTTGGGCATGCCCGAGAACAGCTCGCCTTCGAAGCCCACGGTGCCGGCTTCAAGCGCAGTCTTCTCGGTGGGCGACAGCGGCGGCAGGATCCTGGTGTAGAACTTGAGCAGCGGCGCGGTGATCAGCGCCTGGCGCAGCGGCGTGATGAGCAGCGGCAGGGTGCCGAGCGCCAGCAACGCCGCGGCGACGAGGGTCGCGGTGAAGTTGGCGCCGGCCAGGCCGCAGGCCACCAGGCCGGTGGCGGCGATGGCGGCGAAGACCGCCAGGCGCCAGCGGTGGTAGGCCGACAACAGCACGGCCAGCAGCAGGACGAGGAAGGGCGCAAGGATGCTCATCGGATATCTCCGTGGGTGGCCGCGTGGGGTTCGGCCAGGTCGGACAGGAACTCAATCAGGGCGCTGGTGAACGCGTCGTTGTCGTCACCGGCGACCATGTGGGTGGCCTCGGGCAGCTGCACGTGCCGCGCGTGCGGGGCCAGCTCGAGGAAGTGTTCGACGGTGCGGGCCGAGACCAGGTCGCTGCGGCCGCCGCTGACCAGCAGCACCGGCACGTCGATGGCGCGCGTGGCGTCCTCGATCGCGTCCTGCAGGCCGTCGGTGGAAGGGATGAACTCGGCCAGCAGGCGCGGATCCCAGTGCCAGCCCAGGCGGCCGTCGTCGCGGCGCACCAGCAGGTGGGCCAGCTGCGAGGGCGTCTTGCGGCTGCGCCGGTGCGGAAGGTAGGCGGCGATCTCGTCGGCGGCGTGTTCGTAGGAATCGAAGCCGTCCGGATGCGCGGTCATGAAGCCCAGGATGCGCTCGACGCCGGACGCCTCCCAGCGCGGCGTGATGTCCACCAGCACCAGCGCCGAGAAGGCGCGATGGCGCGCCTGCGCCATCAGGCCGGTCAGGCCGCCCATCGAGGCGCCCACCAGCACGGGCTGGCCGCCGAGCGCGGCGCCGGCGCGGGCGACGTCGTCGACGAACTGCTCGCCGTGGTAGGCGTGGTGGCTGGCGTTGCGGCCGGATTCGCCGTGGCCGCGCGCGTCCCAGGCGAGGCTCGCGCGGCCGGCGGCGGCGAGCTGGCGCTGCGTGCCGGCCCAGGCCTGCCGCGTCTGGCCGAAGCCGTGCGCGAGCACCAGGCCCGGGCCGTGGCCGGGCGTGGTGCTGGCCGCGAGGCGCAGGCCATCCGCCGCTTCGAAGGCGCGGAAGGCCAGGCCGGGCACGGCGAGGGCAGGGGCGGGATTAACCATACGGCCGAGTATGGGTTGGCTTTTCGGGTGCTGTCAATACCAGCCCGTATGGTGCATCATCGGCCCCATCCCTTAAACTTGGCCACCGTATGGTAACCCCCGCCGCCAAGATCGAACGCCCCCAGCGCCTGAGCGCCGAAGACTGGGCCCTCGCCGCGCTCGACGTGATCGCCGAACAGGGGCTGGCGGCCGTCGCCGTCGAGCCACTGGCACGCAGGCTGGGCGTCACCAAGGGCAGCTTCTACTGGCATTTCCCCTCGCGCGAGGCGCTGCTGGTGGCCGCGCTCGAGCGCTGGGAAACCATGGAGCAGGAAACCGTGTTCGGCCAGCTCGAGGCCATCCCGGAGCCGCGTGCGCGCCTGAAGGCACTGTTCCAGCTGGTGGCGCACGAACTCAAGCCGCACGTGATCTACAGCGAGTTGCTCAAGGCGCTCGACCATCCGGTGGTGCAGCCGGTGCTCAAGCGCGTGTCGGAGCGGCGCATGGATTACCTCACGGCCAGCTTCCGCCAGGCCGGCATGGCGCGCCTGGACGCGCAGCACCGCGCCCGCCTCACCTATGCCGCCTACGTGGGCTTCCTGCAGCTGAGCCTGCAGCTGGGCCAGCCGCGCCTTCACCACGATGAATTCGAGGCCTACGTCGGCCACGTGATGGCCACGCTGATCCCGTGAGCGAAACCGCGGCTTTTTCGGGGGACAGCCCCCCGGCGCGGTCGTTAGAATGAGCGTCCTTGGCAGGCGCGTTCCCGCGCCGCCCCCCGTTTCCCCTTCATTGGCCCCGCCAGGAGCCCGCCCCGCAATGTCCAGCAAGCTCGCCAGCCTCAACGATTGGGTCGCTTCCGTCGCCCAGCTCACCCAGCCCGACGCCATCCACTGGTGCGACGGGTCCGATGCCGAGAACGCCCGCCTCGTCGAGCTGATGCTGGCCAACGGCGACCTGCTCAGGCTCAACGAGCAGACCCACCCGGACTGCTACCTGCACCGATCCAGCCCCACCGACGTGGCGCGCGTCGAGCACCTGACCTTCGTGTGCACCAGCCAGCCCGCCGACGCCGGCCCGAACAACAACTGGATGGCGCCCGACGAGGCGCACGGCGAGATGGACGCGCTGTACAAGGGCTGCATGCGCGGCCGCACGATGTACGTGATCCCCTACTGCATGGGCCCGATCGACTCGCCGCTTTCGCGCTGCGGCGTCGAGATCACCGACTCGCCCTACGTCGTGGCCAACATGCGCATCATGACCCGCATGGGCGCGCCGGCGCTGGCGCGCATCGAGCGCGACGGCAGCTTCGTGCGCGGCCTGCATTCGATCGGCGAGCTCGACCCGGACCGCCGCTTCATCATGCACTTCCCGGAAGAGCTGATGATCCAGAGCTACGGCTCGGGCTACGGCGGCAACGCGCTGCTGGGCAAGAAGTGCCACGCGCTGCGCATCGCCAGCTACCAGGCCCGCACCGAGGGCTGGCTCGCCGAGCACATGCTGATCGTCGGCATCGAGAACCCGCAGGGCGAGACGCACTACGTCGCGGCCGCGTTCCCGTCGGCCTGCGGCAAGACCAACCTGGCCATGCTGATCCCGCCGGAGGGCTACCGCCGCGACGGCTGGAAGGTGTGGACCGTCGGCGACGACATCTGCTGGATGCATCCGGGCGCCGACGGCCGCCTGTACGCGATCAACCCCGAGGCCGGCTATTTCGGCGTTGCCCCGGGCACCAGCGAGAAGACCAACCCCAACGCGATGGCCATGCTCGGCCGCGATGCCATCTTCACCAACGTCGGCGTCACCGCCGACGGCCAGCCCTGGTGGGAGGGCATGACCTCGGGCCAGCCGGCCAAGGACTGGCAGGGCCGCGACTTCGACCCGGCCAGGGGCCCGGCCGCGCACCCGAACGCGCGCTTCACCGTCAGCGCGAAGCAGTGCCCGAGCTACACCGACAAGGCCGAGGACGCCCAGGGCGTGCCGATCAGCGCCATCGTCTTCGGCGGCCGCCGCGCTTCGCTGGTGCCGCTGGTGTTCGAGGCCCGCGACTGGACCCACGGCGTGCTGGTCGGCGCCGCGATGGCGTCCGAGACCACCGCCGCCGCCACCGGCGCGGTGGGCGTGGTGCGCCGCGACTCGATGGCCATGAAGCCCTTCGCCGGCTACAACTTCGGCGACTACTTCGCGCACTGGCTGTCGTTCGACAAGCCCGGCGCGAAGCTGCCGAAGATCTTCCAGGTCAACTGGTTCCGCAAGGACGCCAACGGCAAGTTCATGTGGCCGGGCTTCGGCGACAACATGCGCGTGCTCGAGTGGATGCTCAAGCGCGTCACCGGCCAGGCCGGCGCCGTCGAGACGCCGGTGGGCAACCTGCCGCACCCGGGCGACCTCAACACCGAGGGCCTGGGCCTCGACCCGGCCGTGCTGCAGGAACTGCTGAGCATCGATCGCGCCGGCTGGAAGGAAGAGATGGCGCACATCGGCGAGTACCTCGACGGCTTCGGCGAGCGCACCCCGGCCGCCCTGAAGGCCGAGCGCGCGAAGATCGCGGCCCAGCTGGCCTGATCGAGCGCCATTGCAAGACCCCGACGGGCCGGCCCTGCGCCGGCCCGTCGCTTTTCCGGGCGCTGTAAACCTTCCGGCGCCGGGCGGCATCCGAGTGGGTATGCTCAGCCTCGCCGTGAATCCAGCCACCACCAGCCCCGGGGCGAGCGCCGCGCGCGACGAGGACCATGCCCTGGTCCGCGCCGCCGGCGAGGGCGACGTGCGCGCCTTCGAGCAGCTCTACCGCCGGCATTCGGCGCGGCTGTTCGCGGTGCTGCGCCGGCTGTGCGGGCAGGAGGCCCGCGCCGAGGAGTTGCTGCAGGACGCCTTCGTGCGCGCCTGGCAGGCGCTGCCGGGCTTCCGCTTCGAAAGCGCCTTCGGCACCTGGCTGCACCGGCTGGCGGTGAACACGGCGCTGATGGACCTGCGCTCGCGGCGCGGCGCCGAGGCGCTGGAGACCGACGACGAGGCCCTGGCCTGGCAGGCCACGCCCGACAGCGCCGGCCACCGCACCGCGCTCGGGCTCGACCTCGAGCGCGCCGTGGCCAGCCTGCCGCCGCGCGCCCGCGCGGTGCTGGTGCTCTACGACATCGAGGGCTGGACGCACGAGGAGATCGCCGCAGAACTCGGCATGGCGGTCGGCAGTTCCAAGGCCCAACTGCATCGCGCGCGCCAGCTCCTGCGCACGCGCCTGGGAGAAGACCATGAGTGACGATTCCCTGCGTTTCCGGCTACGCCAGCTGCCCCGGGAGATCGAGCCCGGGCGCGACCTGTGGCCCGGCATCGCCGCCCGCCTGCCGGCGCGCCGCAAGCCGCGGCGCTGGCCGACGCTGCTGGCGATGGCGGCCTCCCTGTGCCTGGCGGTGGGCGCCGCGCTTTACCTGCGGCCCGCGGCCGCGCCGGCGCCCGGCCTGGAACAGGTCCTGGTGCAGCGCGAGGCCGAGGCCCTGACCCGCGAGTACGAGGCGGCGCTGGCCGAGATGGCCGGCCTGCCCGTGCCCGAGCCGCTGGTGCCGGCCCTGGCCACGCTCGACGCCAGCGCCGAGGAGATCCGCGGCGCGCTGGCCGAACAGCCCGGCTCGACCCGCCTGCTCGACCAGCTCAAGCGCACCTATACCCGTCGCCTGGCCCTGACCCAGCGCGCCGTCCTGGGCTGAGGGCCCGGACGCCAACACATACATAAGGAGTAAGCCATGTTCCCCCGACTGATCCTGGCCACCGGCCTGCTGATCGCCCTGCCGGCGCTGGCCGGCACGCCCATCAACGAAACCCGGCCGCTGGCCCGCGATGGCCGCGTGTCGGTGGACAACCTCAAGGGCGAGATCATCGTGCGCACCTGGGACCGGCCGGAGGTGCGGATCACCGGCACCCTGGGCGAGGGCGTCGAGAAGCTGCTGGTCGAGGGCGGCGGCGACAGCCTCTCGATCCAGGTGAAGTACCCGCGGGGCGGTGGCGGCTGGTTCTCGCGCGCAAACACGTCCGAGCCCAGCCAGATCGAAGTGACCCTGCCGGCCACGGCCGCGCTGGACGTCGATGCGGTCAGCGCCCGGGTCGATATCAGCGGGCTGCGGGGAGGTCGCCTCACCGTGGACAGCGTCAGCGGCGAGGTGCGGGTTCGTGACAGCCGCCTGGCCTCGGTGCGCATCGACAGCGTTTCGGGCGACGTGGACGCCGGGCTCGAAAGCGCCGATATCAGCGTTGACACCGTGAGTGGCGATATCCGGCTGGACGGCGGCGCCGGCGACAAGCTCAGCGTGGAGACGGTGTCCGGAGACGCCAGCCTGCGAATGGGCGAGCTGCAGCGGGTGCGGATGGAGACCGTGTCGGGCGACCTCGAGCTGGCGGCCCGCCTGGCCCGCGGCGGCAGCATCGTCGCCGACTCGGTGTCGGGCAGCGTGCGCCTGCGGCTGCCGGCCGACACCTCGGCCAGCCTGGCCATCGAAACCTTCAGTGGCGGCATCAGCAGCCCGGTCGGCCAGGTCCAGACTGAACGCCACGGCCCTGGCAAGCGTCTCCAGTCCCGGTTGGGCGACGGCGCTGGCGAAGTGAGGGTTGATGCCTTTTCGGGCGATGTGCGTATCGAATTAACAAATAACTGATTGATTATCAAGAACTTCAGGAACCCGGGCTGCCAGCGCACCCCGGGTTTTTTGCTAACTGCATCGCACTTTTCTCTATACGGACGCTTAACCCCGTTTGCTGGCCGTAAAGATTGCGTTATGCTCGGCGAGCCAAGGGGGCCTCCAATGACGGAATCCTCCTCTAGGCTTTGTCCCGAACTCTAGAGTCACCATCACTCTGACGTTGGAGAGAGAGTAAATGTCTAATTTCAATCAGCTGTCCGGCGCGATCCGCTTCGCGCTCCTCGCCGGCGCCGCTTCGACCTTCGCGGCGGTTCCCGTCGTCGCGCAGGAGTCGGAGGACGCCGCCACCCTCGAGACCATCGAGGTCACCGGTTCCCGCATCAAGCGCGCCGACATCGAGGGCGCCCTGCCGGTTACGGTCATCGACCGCGCCCAGCTGGACGCCTCCGGTGAGGTGTCGGTTGCCGACTACCTGCGCAACACCACCTTCAACAGCTTCGGCTCGTTCCGCCCGCAGTCGGGCAGCTCGGCCCAGGCCAACGCCGGCATCAGCCTGCGTGGTCTCGGTTCCGGCCGCACCCTGCTGCTGATCGACGGCCGTCGCGCCCCGGTCGCTGCCGCCACCGGCAACTTCCAGGACATCAACACCATCCCGCTGGCCGCTGTTGAGCGCATCGAAGTGCTCTCCGACGGCGCCTCGGCGATCTACGGTTCCGACGCCATCGGCGGCGTGATCAACATCATCACCCGCAAGGACTTCAACGGCGCCGAGTTCTCCTACGGCCGTGGCATGCCGACCCGCGAGGGTGGCGACACCGAGAACGCCTCGATCATCTTCGGCGCCTCGAGCGACCGCGGCCGCGTCCTGGCCGGCGTCTCGATGAACGAGCGCGAGATCGTCTTCCAGCGTGACCGCGAGTGGTCGTCGGGCGGCATCTCCTCGTTCTCGAACGAGTACTACCTCTCGGTCGCCGCGCCGGGCAGCCTCTACGGCTTCCGTCCGGGCTCGCGCCTGCTGCACCCGACCCGTGGCTCCAGGGTCCCGGGCTTCGACTGCACCACCAACGGCTTCTTCGAGATCGGCACCGGCACCGGCAGCCGCTGCCTCTACGACTTCACCTTCGTCGCCGCCGACGAGGCCCAGGTGAAGAACCTGTCGACCTTCGTCCGCGCTGATTACCAGATCAACGACGACTGGTCGACCTACATGAACGCCACGGTGACCCGCATCACCTCGTTCGGTCGCTACGCCCCGGTGCCGTCCAGCCCGTGGCCGGGCGGCGGTATCTTCATCCCGGCCGGTTCCCCGAACCACCCGGCGGTGCTGAACCCGGCCGACCCGTACTACGCCTCCCTGGCCGGCCAGCCGGTGTTCCTGCGCCATCGCTTCGCTGCGCTGGGCAACCGCGACACCTCGATCAACGCCAACACCTACGACTTCATGGCCGGCTTCCAGGGCCGCATCGGCAAGGTGGATGTTGATTTCGGTGCCCGCTACACCGAGAACAAGGCCATCGACCTGGGTCGCGGCTACGTGGTCGCCACCCTGGCCGCCCCGCTGATCGCCGACGGCACCTACGACATCACCAACCCGTTTGGCGTGTCGACCGACGTCGCCAACTCGATGATCACCACCACGGCCCGTGAGTCCACCACGATCCAGACCGAGGTGTACGGCATCGCCAGCTTCGACCTGTTCGAAATGACGGGTGGCACCGCCTCGATGGCGGTCGGCGCCGAGTACCGCCAGGAAGACTGGTCCGACGTGTACGACTCGCTGTCGGCCGCCGGCTCGGTTTCCGGTTCGGCCGGTAACTCCGCCTTCGGCATCCGCGACGTGAAGGCCGTGTACTTCGAGGCCCTGTTCCCGCTGCTCGACAACCTCGAGCTGAACGTGGCCGGCCGCTTCGACGACTACAGCGACTACGGCAACGACTTCGCCCCGAAGGTTGCCCTGCGCTGGCAGCCGCTCGACGCGCTGACCCTGCGTGCGTCCTACGGCCAGGGCTTCCGCGCCCCGACCCTGGACATCGTTGGCCAGCAGCCGGCCTTCGGCGCCGACGGCATCGCCGACCCGGCGACCTGTATCGCCTTCGGTGCGCCGGCGAGCTGCTCGACGCAGGTCACCTCGTACACGATCGCCAACCCGAACGTGACCTCCGAGCAGTCCACCCAGTACTCGCTGGGCGCCGCCTGGGATGCCACCGACTGGCTGAACATCACCCTCGACTACTACAACATCGAGATCGAGGACCAGCTGGCGTTCTTCGACACCGCCGCGCTCGTGGCCTGCCTCAACGGCACCTCGACCGTCTGCCCGTCGGGTATCAGCGTCCTGCCGGCCAACCAGGTTCCGCCGCAGCCGGCCCTGGGCCTGGGTGTCGCGCGTGACCCGGTCACGCAGGCGATCCTGTACTCGCAGATCGGCTACTCGAACCTCGGCACCATCGAGACCTCGGGCCTGGACTTCAACGCCCGTACCCAGTTCGACCTGGGCGCTTGGGGTTCGCTGCGCAACGGCCTGCAGATCGCCTACGTGACCAACTACGAGGTCAACGGTGCGGGTGATGTCACCGGCACCGTCGGCGCCCCGCAGTTCCGCGCCAACATGACCAACCAGTGGACCTTCGGCGACTTCGCCATCACCTGGAACATCAACCACATCGACGGCACCGAGTCGTCGCAGCAGGCCCTGATCGACTCGTTCGGTCCGAGCGCTGACTACGGCTACGCTCTGACCCTGCCGTCGTGGACCACCCACGACGTCCAGTTCACCTGGAACGCCCCGTGGAATGGCCGCCTGTCGGTTGGCGTCAACAACATCGCCGACAAGGATCCGGTCCTGGATCCGCTCGACGGTTCGGGTCGTGGCTTCAACTTCGACCTGTACGACGGTTATGGTCGCGTGACCTACATCAACTACACCCACACCTTCTAAGGTTGGTTGCAGTTGGCTGTATCGGGGGCCCCCGCAAGGGGGCCCCTTTTTTTTCGCCTATAATCCGGGGCTTCCACGAAAGGCCCGACTGCTGATGTCCCAACCCGCCGCCATCGACGAAGCCCGGTTCCGCAAGCACCTCAAGCGTGCCGAGGCTTATCTCGCCCAGGGGCTGCGCGACGATGCACTCGCAAGCTATTCGGCGGCCGCCGACGCCAACCCCGATGACATCCCGACCCGCCTGAAGGTCGTCGACCTGCAGCTGGCCGCGCGCCGCCACAACGACGCCCGCCAGGCGGCGCTTCGCGCCACCTCGGGCTTTGTATCCAGCCCGCGCGTCGCGCTCGACCTGGTCGGCCGCTTGCTGGCGGTCGGTGAGTCGCAGGTCGTCGTGCAGATCGCCAGGCAGCTCCATCCCGGGATGTGGGACTCGGCGCAGTCGCTGGCGGAGATGGCGCGCCACCTCACCCTGCTCGGTGCCCACGACCTCGCCGATGGCTTCGCCCAGGCGGCGGTGCGCAAGGATCCCCGCCATCCGCCGTCGCTGTTCATGATGGCCACCATGGACGTGTTCTTCGGCCGCATGGAGTCGGCGGCCGAGCACTGCGAGCGCTGCCTGGCCATCGTCCCCGGCGAGCCGAGCACCAACTGGCTGATGTCGCGCCTGCGCCAGCCCGATGCCGGGCGCCGCATCGACCGCATCCGCGCCGCGCTCGAGGCCGGCGCCACGCCCGAGGGCCAGGTCTGGCTCTGGTACGGCCTGCACAACGAGCTGCATGACCAGCGCGACTACGCCGCCTCCTGGGAGGCGCTGTCGCAGGCCTGCGCCATCAAGCGCCGGCTGGTGGACTTCGATCCGGCGCGCGAAACGCAGATGTACGACACCCTGCGCCGCTGGAACGCGCACGAGGTCGCCCAGCCGGGCGGCCACCGCGACCCGACCCTGGTGCCGATCTTCGTCATCGGCCTGCACCGCTCGGGCACCACCCTGGCCGAGCGCATCCTCTCCGGCCACCCCGCCATCCAGGGCGCCGGCGAAACCTACGAGTTCACGACGGCGCTGCGCCGGGCCAGCGGCCTGCACTTCAAGGGCGAAACCGCCCTCGAAGTGATCCAGGCCCGCACCACGCTCGACTACGGCCAGCTCGGCCGCGATTACCTCGACGGCATGCGCTGGCGCGCCGGCGGCAAGCAGTACGTCACCGAGAAGCTGCCCTCGAACTACGTCAACGTCGGTTTCATCGCCAGGGCGCTGCCGCAGGCGCGCTTCGTGCACTTGCGCCGCAACGCCATCGACGTCGGCCTGTCGAACCTGCGCACCCTGTTCAACGAGGCCTGCCCGTTCTCCTACGACCAGATGGACTTCGTCGAGCACCACGGCCGCTACCGCGCCCTGATGCAGCGCTGGCGCGAGCTGCTGCCCGGCCGCCTGCTCGACGTGGACTACGACGAGATGGTCGCCCAGCCCGAGGCCACCGCGCGCAAGCTGGCCGGTTTCTGCGGCCTGGAGTACGACCCGGCGATGGTGCGCATCGAAGACCGCAAGGACGCCGTGGCCACCGCTTCGAGCGTGATGATGCGCGAGGGCATCCGCAAGGACCGCGGCGGCCTGTGGCAGGCCTATGCGCAGTGGCTGCAGCCGATGATCGACAAGCTGTCGGACATCCCCGGCTACCGCTGAGCCTTCAGTCCAGGATGTGCTGCCGCTCGGGGTAGAAGGCGGCGTAGGCCTCGGTGACGGCGGCCACCATCGCCCGCTCGCGCTCGTCGAGGAACGGGTTCCAGACGTCGAGGATCAGCACCACGCGCGCTTCCTGGCTGCGGTTCCAGGCCTCGTGCTCGATGGTGTCGTCGAAGGCCAGGATCTCGCCGCGCCGCCACTGCCGGGTGTCGTTGCCCACGCGGATGCCGCAGTCGGACGGGATGATGAGGGGCAGGTGCACGATGGTGCGCGTGTTGGTGGCGCCATGGTGCGGCGGGATGTGCGTGCCCGGGCGAAGCCGCGAGAAGAAGGCCGTGGGACCGCGCTCGCGGATGTGCACCAGCGGCACCTCGTCCAGCGCCGCCGCCGTCACCGGGCAGGCCTCGCAGTTGCGGGCCACGCGCTCGCCCTGGTTGTGCAGGAAGAACACGCCCCAGTCGGGGTTGCGGTTGATGGCGCGCCAGGCGTCGCTGTCGGGCACCTCGCCGTCGGGCTTTTGCACGTAGGGGATGAAGCCCTGTTCGCCGCCGGCCATCAGCGCGGTCACCTCGGCGGTGATCTCGTCGGTGCGCGCCTCCAGGGCCGCGGCCCAGGGAAACAGCTCGCGCGGATAGAAGGTGAGCGCCGGCAGCTTGGGGAAGTACATGAAGCCGGGCTTGGGCAGCTGCGGCTTGGCGCGGCCCATCAGGATCTCGAAGCACTCCTCGAAGCGTGCGCCGGCGGCGGTGCCGGCGGGCGCCTGCGCCATCGCCTGGCGCAGCGCGTCCTCGAGCTGGCGCTGCTCGGCGCGCACCAGCTCCGAGCCGTGCGCCAGCTGCTGCTGCAGGGCAGGCGGCAGGCGCGGGATGCGCGAGGCCTGGTCGAGCGCGACGCGATAGTGCTGGGTGGCCTCGCGAATCTTGCCCAGGCCTTCGAGCAGGCGGGCCAGGTCAAGGCGCACCGGCAGGAACTCGCCGTCGAGCGCCAGGGCGGCCTCGTAGGCGGCCACGGCAGCCTCGGGCTGGCCTTGCGCGACCAGGATGCGTGCGCGGTTGGCCTCGACCACCGCGGCCTTGGGTTGCCCGGCGCTGGCCTGGTCGATGAACCGCCGCGCCTCGTCGAGACGACCGGCCGCGAAGCTGTGCATGGCCAGGAAGTGGGCGGCGGGGGCGTGGTCGGGTGCGGCGGCGAGCACCTCGCGGAATCGGCGGGCCGCGTGCTCGGCCTGGCCCGACTGCGCCAGGCGTTCGGCCTCGGCGGCCATGGCCTGGATCTGGGGCGTGTGGGTCATGGCGATGCTGCCGTCGGATGCGTCCTCGCCATTATCACCGTGCCCAAGGGGCGGCGCTATAATCAAACCCTTGTCTCGCAGGGAAAAAACGATGGCCGACGATTCGACGCTGCTGGCCGAGCGGCGCAGGAGCTGGACGAACTACTGGGCCAGCGGCGCCCTGCACTCGTGCCTGGGCAGCTTCGACGGCAACTATGCCGGCGAGGTGCCCGAGGCCTGGCGCGGCGCGCTGGCGGCGCTGCCCGCGGGCGCCACCGTGCTCGACCTGTGCACCGGCAACGGCGCGCTGCCGGCGCTGTTCCTCGGCGAACCGGCCGGCGCGGCCCTGGCCCGCATCCACGCCGTCGACCTGGCGCAGATCCGTCCGGATTGGGTGCACCAGCTCGAGCCCGGCCAGCGCGAGCGCGTGGCCTTCCAGGGCGGTATCCAGGCCGAGTCCCTGCCCTTCGAGGACGCCAGCTTCGACCTCGTCTGCAGCCAGTTCGGCATCGAGTACACCGACCTGGGCCGCTCGCTGCCCGAGGTGGCGCGCGTGCTCAAGCCCGGCGGCCTGTTCGCCGTGGTGCTGCACGACACGAACTCGCTGATGTGCAGCAACGCCCGCGAGGAGCGCACGCACCTGGCGTGGATGGCCGAGCACAATCCCATCGCCCGCGCCGCCGAGCTGTGCCGTTTCGTGGCCCGCGCCGCCACGCCGGAAGGCCGCCAGGCCCTGGCCGCGGACCCGGCCGCCGAAAAGGCGCGCCTGGCCCTGAACGAGGTGATGGCCGCCATGACCCTGCGCGCGCAGGAGCACGTGGTGCCCGACGTGCTGGTGCAGTCGCAGCGCACCATCTTCGAGGCCATCCAGGCCGCGATGCGCACCGGCCATGCCGACGCGGGCCTGCAGGCCCTGGGCTGGCTGCGCGAGCAACTGCTGCAGTCCGACCTGCGCCTGGCCGAGTTGCTCGGCTGCGCGCTCGACGAGGCCGCGCTCGACGGCTTGCTGGCCGGCACGGGCCTGGTCGAGGAAGCCCGGCGCCCGCTCACCTTCCCGGGCGGCGACCGCCTGGGCTGGTGGTTGCAGGCGCGCAAGCCCGCCTGACGGCCGCCCGGCGGGGCCGGGCATCGCGCCCGCGCCCCGCGCCCTCCATCGGCCGCCTCAGCAGCAGCCGTGGTCGCCGAACTGGGCGTGCCCGGCCTGCGCCGCGACGCCGCGGGTGAGGCCCTTCTCGCTGGCCACGTAATGCTCGGCGATCACCCGGGCCACGGCCGAGGTGACGCGCTTGCCGGTGGGGATGTGCAGGAACTCGTTCGGGCCGTGGGCATTGCTGTGCGGACCCAGCACGCCGGTGATCATGAACTGCGCGCCCGGGAACTTCTCGCCCAGCATGCCCATGAACGGGATGGTGCCGCCTTCGCCCATGTACATCGCCGGCGCACCGAAGAACTCGCGGCTGGCGTGGTCGATGGCGTGCTCGAGCCAGGGCGCGAGCGCCGGGGCGTTCCAGCCGGTGCTGGCCTTCTCCAGCTCCACTTCCACCTTGCAGCCATTGGGCGGGTTGGCCTCGAGCACGCGCTTGAGCACCTCGCCGGCCTTCTTCGGCTCGAGCGTGGGCGGCAGGCGCAGGCTGAGCTTGACCGCGGTGTGCGGGCGCAGCACGTTGCCGGCGCTCGACAGCGGCGGCATGCCGTCCTGGCCGGTCACCGACAGGGCCGGGCGCCAGGTGCGGTTGAGCACCAGCTCGGTCAGGTCGGGGTTCATCGGCGTCATGCCCGGCAGGAACGGGAACTTGTCCCAGACCTCGCTGCCCAGCACGTCGGCGGCGGCGCGCGCCTGGCGGATGCGCTGTTCGGGGATGTCGACGTAGAGGTCCTCGACCAGGATCCTGCCGGTGGCCTCGTCCTCCAGGCGCGAGAGCAGCTGGCGCAGGATGCGGAAGCTCGAGGGCACGATGCCGCTGGCGTCGCCGCTGTGCACGCCTTCGCTGAGCACGCTGACCTTTAGGTTGCCGCCGGCCAGGCCGCGCAGCGAGGTGGTGCACCAGAGCTGGTCGTAGTTGGCGCAGCCCGAGTCCAGGCACACCACCAGCGAGGGCTTGCCGATGCGTTCGGCCAGGTGGTCGACGTAGTAGGGCAGGTCGTAGCTGCCCGATTCCTCGCAGGCCTCGATCAGGATGACGCAGCGGCTGTGCGGCAGGCCCTGCTCCTGCAGCGCGCGGATGGCGGTGAGCGAGCCGTAGAGCGCGTAGCCGTCGTCGGCGCCGCCGCGGCCGTAGAGCTTGTCGCCCTTGATCACCGGCTTCCAGGGGCCGAGGTCGTCGGCCCAGCCGGTCATCTCCGGCTGCTTGTCGAGGTGGCCGTAGAGCAGCACGCAGTCGTCGCCCTGGCCGGGGATCTCGATGAAGATCAGCGGCGTGCGGCCCTCGAGCTCGATCACCTCGACGCTCATGCCCTTCACCGGCTGCGCCTTCGCCCAGCCGGCCATCAGCTTCACCGCGTCGGCCATGTAGCCGTTCTCGCGCCACTGCGCGTCGAACATCGGCGACTTGTTCGGGATGCGGATGTACTCGACGAGCTGCGGGACGATGTCGCCGTCCCAGGCCTCGGCGACGAAGCGGTCGGTCTTGCTGGTGTCCATGGGCGGGTCCTTTGCGTAGGCAAGGGCCTGATTTTACCGGCTTCGCGTTATCCCCGCGTGGCGGGGTAGGAAGCGGCCGACGCACGGCGGGGGGCTGTTCCCAGCCGTTTCCGGGCGTTCCGGCGATGGGGCGCGGCGGCGGGGCTGCCGACACTGTGCCTGCCGACGCCAGCCCGGCGCGGCGCGACCCCAAACCCAAGGAACCGCCATGAACAAGACCGTATCCCTGCTTGCCCCGCTGCTGCTGGGCGCCTTCCTGGCCGGCGGCGCGCTGGCCGCCGAGAAGGTGGACATCAACAAGGCCGACGCCGCCACCCTCGACCGCGTGCTCGACGGCGTCGGGCCGGCCAAGGCCGAGGCCATCATCGCCCACCGCCAGAAGCACGGCGCCTTCCGCAGCGCCGACGAACTGGTCGAGGTCAAGGGCATCGGCCTGGCCCTGGTCGAGGCCAACCGCGAGCGCATCACGGTCGGCGCCGGCAAGGCCGCCGCGCCGGCCGCCGAGCCCGAATCCGACTGAAACGCCACCGTGGGACCCCCTTCGGCCCGGCGCCGCCGGGCCGCTTTTTCCCGAGGCCATTGACCGCCATGAGCCAGCCCCGGCCCTTGCCCGACCCCGCCCTCGCCGAATTCCGCCGCGTCCGGCTCGAGCGGCGCTCGGTGCCCGGCCAGACCTACCTGTTGAGCGTGGCCACGCTCTACCGCCGCCCCGTGTTCACGGACGATGAGGCGGCGCGCGCCGTCTGCCGGGTGCACACCGCCCAGTGGCCCTGGCGCGACAGCGCGGTGCTGGCCTGGGTGCTGATGCCCGACGGCTGGCACGGCCTGGTGACCCTGGGCGAGCGCGACAGCCTCTCGACCCTGATGGGGCGCTTCAAGTCGCTCACGTCCCGTGCCGTCGAAGACCGGCACCGCGTGAACGGCTGGCTCTGGGGCCGCGGCTTCGAAGACCGGGCCCTGCGCCCCGACGAGGCGCCGATGGCCGCGGCCCGGCACCTGGTGGGCACGCCGCTGCGGGCCGGCCTGGTGCGGCGGCTGGGCGACTACGCCTACTGGAACACCGCCTGGCTCGACCCCGGCGGCGGCTGATGCCGCTGCGATAGACTGCGCGGCATGATCCTGCCGCGCTACCACGTCGCCGATTCGCGCATCCCGGGCGCCGGCAAGGGCCTGTTCCTGGACGAGCCGGTGGCGCGCGGGCGCATCGTGGTGGCGCCCGACGACATCCCGCGCACCTGGCGCTGGGACGAGGTGCGCGCGCAGCCCGATCCGCGTGCCGCAATGGAGGCCGCCGTGCGCTGGTTCGAGGACCGCTACACCATCAGCCTCGACTGGCCGGACGAGTGCTACGTCAACCACAGCTTCGAGCCCAACGGCCTGTGGCACCTGGGCTTCATCTTTGCCGCGCGCGAGCTCGCCGCCGGCGAGGAGCTGACGGTCGACTACCGCCACCTGCTGCCCGAGGGCGAGGCGGAGGTGTTCCGCGACGCCGGCACCGGGCGCGAGATCATCGGTTTTTCCTGGGCCGTGTCGCTGGCTTCCTCCACGCGCGCGCTGGCGGCGCTGCAGGCCGGCTGATGCGCCTGCTGCACCTGCCCGCGCAGGAGTACCGCCGCGAGCGCTGGCGCAACGAGCGCGGCTGGACCCGCGAGATCCACCGCCAGCCCGAGGGCGCCGCGCAGTGGGACTGGCGCGCCTCGATCGCCGAGATCGACCACGACGCCACCTTTTCGACCTTCCCCGGCTGCGACCGTGAACTGGTGCTGCTGGCGGGCGAGGGCATGCACCTGCATTTCGACGACGGCGAGTCGGCCACGCTGCTGCCGCCGCACCAGCGCCTGCGTTTCGCCGGCGAGCGGCCGGTGCGCGCGGAACTCATCGCCGGGCCCACGCATGACTTCAATCTGATCTGGCGCCGCGACGCGGTCGAGGCCACGCTGCTGCACCGCCCGCTGGTGGGGCCGATGGTGTTCTTCGCCGAGCCCGGCACCACCTGGCTGCTGCACCTGCTGCAGGGCCAGGCGGCGTTCAAGGACCTGGCGCGGCCGCTGCGCCTGGAGCAGGGCGACAGCGCGCTGCTGCTGCCCGACCCGGACGGCCCCTCGCGCCTGATCCTTCAGGGCGGCGGCGAACTGCTGCTCGCGAAGCTGCGTTCCACCGGCGCCGACGCCGCGATTTGAGTTCGGTCAAGCGGCGGCGCGGCCGCGGCGGCTAACCTGCGCGCCTTTCCCCGGCCATGAAGGTGTTAGCGGATGCCTACGGTGCTCTTCGAACAGGGCGACCACCGCGTGGTGGTGTTCAACGACCTGGTGCGCGGCGACGACGGCGTGCAGGCCAACCAGTTCCTGGTCCAGCATGGCAACCAGTCGGCCCTGGTCGACCCGGGCGGTGCGCTGCTGTACACGCCGCTGACGCTGGCGCTCAGCCGCTACCTGCAGCCCAAGGACCTCACCTACATCCTGGCCTCGCACCAGGACCCGGACATCATCGGCGCGGTCGACCGCTGGCTGATGTACACCGGCGCCACCGTGGTGTGCTCGCGGCTCTGGGGCCGCTTCGTGCCGCACAGCGTGCCGCATTACCAGAAGAATGCCGGCAACGACCGCTACCTGCTGCTCGACGACGACGGCGGCCTGATCCCGATGGGCGGCACCGACATCGTCGCGCTGCCGGCGCACTTCCTGCACTCGGTGGGCAACTTCAGCTTCTACGACCCCACCAGCCGGATCCTGCTCTCGGGCGACGTCGGCTCCTCGCTGGTGCCCTCGGGCGCGCCCTACGAGCCGGTGGAGGACTTCGGCCCGCACTCGAAGTCGATGCTCGGCTTCCACCGTCGCTACATGGCCTCGCGCCGCGTCGCGCGGCTGTGGGTGGCGATGGTGCGCGAGCTCGACCCGGAGTGGATCGTGCCCCAGCACGGCCTGCCGATGCGCGGCGCGGCCATCGGCGAGTTCCTGTCGTGGCTGGAGAACCTCGACTGCGGCAGCGACCTGCTCGGCCCGGCCGACTACCGCATCCCGCGGCGCGCGGTGGCCTGAGCCGGCCTCAGCGGTCGTCGCGGGTCCAGACCGCGCCGTCCTCGATCTTCACCGGGAACTTGGGCACGGCCGTGTAGGCCGGCGCGCACAGCGCCTCGCCGGTGCGCAGGTCGAAGCGCGCGCCGTGCAGGGTGCACTCGACCTGGTCGCCGTCGATCGCACCGGCGCTGAGCTCGAAGTCCTCGTGCGTGCACTTGTCCTCGAGGGCGTAGAACTGGCCGTCGAGGTTGACCACCAGGATCGGCGTGTCGCCGTCCCAGGCCACGGTCGATTCGCCGGGCAACAGTTCGGACGTAGCGCAGACGCGCACCCACGGGCTCAAAGCGGCTTCTCCAGCACTTCGAAGCGCAGGTCGGGGCGCAGCGGGATCCCGAAGCGCTCGTCGCCGTAGGGGAAGGGCTTCTTGATGCCCGTGCGCGCATAGCCGCGGCGCTCGTACCAGGCGATCAGCTCCTCGCGCACGTCGATCACGGTCATGCGCATCACCGCCATGCCGTAGTCGTCGCGGGCGATGCGCTCGGCCTCGGCCAGAACCTCGCGGCCCAGGCCGCTGCGCTGCAGCGTCGGCTGCACCGAGAACATGCCGAAGTAGCCGGCGCCGTCCTCGACCGCCACGTGGGCGCAGGCCACCAGCGCCTCGCCGCGGAAGGCAAGCAGCACCTGGCTTCGGGGGCGGCGGATGTTGGCGAGCACGTCCTCGGCATTGGTGCGGCGGCCGTCGAGCAGGTCGGCCTCGGTGGTCCAGCCGGCGCGGCTGGCGTGGCCGCGATAGGACGACTCGACCAGCGCCACGACGGCATCCACGTCATCGGGCGTGGCCGCACGGAAAACCAGCGGGGCCTGCCAGCCGCTGCCGTCCTTGTTCGGATCTTGCCAGCTCATGCGTCGCGCCTCGGTTCAGAGCAGCAGTTTGCGGACTTTCTCGATGCCGGCGGCCAGCTGCTCGACTTCGACGTGGGTGTTGTAGAAGGCCAGCGAGGCGCGGCAGGTGGCCGGAACGCCGAAGTGCGCCATCAGCGGGTGCGCGCAGTGGTGGCCCGAGCGCACGGCGATGCCCTCGAGGTCGAGCAGGGTGGCCAGGTCGTGCGCGTGCGCGCCCTCGACCAGGAAGCTGATCACCGCCGCCTTGCCCGGCGCCGTGCCGTAGATGCGCAGGCCCGGGATGGCCGACAGGCGCTCGGTGGCCATGGCCAGCAGCGCCTGCTCGCGCGCCTCGACCTCGGCCATGCCGATGGCCGAGAGGTAGTCCACGGCCGCGCCCAGGCCGACCACGCCGGCGATGTTGGGCGTGCCGGCCTCGAACTTGTGCGGCGGGTCGTTGAACACCGTGCCCTCGAAGCGCACTTCCTTGATCATCTCGCCGCCGCCCAGGAAAGGCGGCATCTCGCGCAGGTGCTCGCGCCGCGCCCACAGGCCGCCGGTGCCGGTGGGGCCGAGCATCTTGTGGCCGGTGAAGGCGTAGAAATCGCAGCCCAGGACCTTGAGGTCCACCGCGCGGTGCGGCAGCGCCTGCGAGCCGTCCACCAGGGTCGGCACGCCGCGCTGGCGCGCCAGCCGGCAGATCTCGGCCACCGGGTTGACCGTGCCCAGCACGTTCGAAACGTGGGTGAAGGCCAGCAGCTTCACTTCCGGGGTGAGCTTGGCGCGCAGGTCGTCGAGGTCGAGCGCGCCCTCGGGGGTGATCTCCACCACCTTGATGCTCGCGCCGGTGCGCCCGGCCACCAGCTGCCAGGGCACGATGTTGGCGTGGTGCTCCATGCGCGTGAGCAGGATGGCGTCGCCGGCCTGCAGGCGCGGCAGCGCCCAGCTGTAGGCCACCAGGTTGATGGCGAAGGTGGTGCCGGAGGTGAGCACCAGCTCGTCGCCCGGCACGCCCAGGAAACGGGCCAGGCGCGTGCGGGCGCCCTCGTAGGCCTCGGTGGCCTCGGTGCCCAGGGTGTGCACCGCGCGCGAGACGTTGGCGTTGTGCTCGCGGTAGAAGGCATCGACCGCATTGATGACCTGCTGGGGCTTCTGCGAGGTGTTGGCCGAGTCCAGGTACACCAGCGGCTTGCCGTGCACCTGGCGCGTGAGCACCGGGAAGTCGGCGCGGATGCGCAGCCAGTCCGGGCGGCTGTTGGCGGCGGCGCTCATGCCGGCACCCCGTCGCGCAGAAGGCGGGCGGCGACGGCGTCGCCCAGCGTGCCGGCCAGCGCCGCATCGCCCAGCACCGCCAGCGGCTCGCGCAGGAAGGCCTGCATCAGCAACACGCGCGCCTGGGCGCCCGGGATGCCGCGGCTGCGCAGGTAGAACAGCGCGGTCTCGTCGAGCCGGCCGACGGTGGCGCCGTGCGCGGCCTTCACTTCGTCGGCGTGGATCACCAGCACCGGCTGGCTGTCGATCTCGGCGGCATCGGAAAGCAGCAGGTTCTTGTTCGACAGATCGGCCTCGCTGCCGTCGGCACCGGCGCGGATCTCGATGCCGCCGTGGAAGACGGCGCGGCCGCGCGCGTCGGCAAGGCCGCGCCAGGGCAGCTCGCAGCGGGTGTCGCGGGCCTGGTGGACGATGCCCAGGCGGGTGTCGAGGTGGCGCCGGCCGTCGGCCAGCAGCACGCCGCCGGCATGCAGCGCCGCGGCTTCGCCCTGCAGCGCCACGTTGAGCTCGTGGCGCGACAGGCCGCCGCCGAGCTCGAGGTCCACGCGGCGGTATTCGGTGCCCGAGGCCAGCACGGCGTCGGTGCGCAGCAGCGAGCTGGCGCCCGCGGCTTCGTCCTGCAGGCGGGCATGCACCAGCTTCGCGCCACCGGCCAGGTGCACGTGCATCACGTGGTTGGCCAGGTGGCGGTGCTCGCCGGCGTGCAGGTGGTGCTCGACCACGGTGAGCGCGGCGTCCTTGCGCAGCTCGATGAGGTGGCGCAGGTGCGCGGCCTGGTCGTCGCCGGCCGGCGCGCCCACGAACACCAGGTGCACCGGCGCGGTGGCCACGGCGCCCTGCCGAAGGCGCAGCAGCACGCCCTCGGTGGCCAGCGCGGCGTTGAAGCGGGCGAAGAGTTCGTCGGCGCGCTCGTAGCGGCGCGCCAGCACCGACACCGCGCGCGGGTCGTCGCCGGCCAGGGCCTGCGACAGCGGGCGCAGCTCGACGCCGGCGGGCAGTTCCTCGAGCCGGCTCAGGCCGGCATCGAACACGCCGTTGACGAAGACCAGGCGCGGCGACGGCACCTGCGCGAGCAGCGCGGCGTCCACGGGCGTGGCGGCCGGGGCCGCGAAGCCGCGCGCCGCGAGGGCGCGCAGCGAGGTGTATTTCCAGGCCTCGGTACGCGGGCCGGGCAGGCCGGCGGCCAGCGCCGCGGCCAGCGACTCGCGGCGGGCGCCGCCAAGGCCCTGAGCCTCGACCAGCGGCGTCGGCAGCGCTTCGAAACCGGTGCGGAAGGCGTCGAGCAGGGCGCTCATGGCGTGGCCTTCGCCTCCGGGCCGACGCGGTCCTTCACCCAGGCGTAGCCGTGGGCCTCGAGCTCGAGCGCCAGTTCCGGACCGCCGCTCTCGACGATGCGGCCGTCGGCCAGCACATGCACCACGTCGGGCTTGATGTAGTCGAGCAGGCGCTGGTAGTGGGTGATGACCAGGAAGGCGCGGTCGGGCGAGCGCATCAGGTTCACGCCATCGGCCACGGCCTTGAGCGCGTCGATGTCCAGGCCCGAGTCGGTTTCGTCGAGGATGGCCAGCTTCGGTTCGAGCAGGGCGAGCTGGAAGATCTCGTTGCGCTTCTTTTCGCCACCCGAGAAACCTTCATTGACGCCGCGGTGCAGCAGCTCGTCCTTGAGGTGCAGCACGGCCAGCTTCTCGCGCACCCGCTTGAGGAACTGCATCGAGTCGAGCTCGGCCTCGCCGCGCGCCTTGCGCTGGGCGTTGAGCGCGGCGCGCAGGAAGTAGGTGTTGTTCACGCCCGGGATCTCGACCGGGTACTGGAAGGCCAGGAAAACGCCGGCGGCGGCGCGCTCCTCGGGCTCCAGGCCCAGCAGGTCCTTGCCCTCGAGCGTCACCGAGCCCTCGGTGACCTCGTAGCCCTCGCGCCCGGCCAGGATGTTGCCCAGCGTGGACTTGCCCGCGCCGTTGGGGCCCATGATGGCGTGCACCTGGCCCGGCTTCACCTCGAGGCTGAGTCCCTTGAGGATCTCCTTGCCGGCGACGCTGGCGTGGAGGTTGTCGATCTTGAGCATGTTCTTTTCCGATTCTTGTTGGAGGGCCTTCAGGCCCGACCTTCGTTGCGGCGTGTGTCGGGCCTGAAGGCCCTCCTACAGGTCAGCCGACGGCGCCTTCCAGCGACACTTCCAGCAGCTTCTTGGCCTCCACCGCGAACTCCATCGGCAGCTCGCGGAAGACCTGCTTGCAGAAGCCGTCGACGATCATCGACACCGCGTCCTCCTCGCCGATGCCGCGGCTGCGGCAGTAGAACAGCTGGTCGTCGCTGATCTTGGAGGTGGTGGCCTCGTGCTCGACGGTAGCCGTCGGGTGCTTGACCTCGATGTAGGGGAAGGTGTGTGCACCGCAGTGCTTGCCGATCAGCAGGCTGTCGCACTGGGTGTAGTTGCGGGCGCCGGCGGCGGTCTTCTCGACCTTCACCAGGCCACGGTAGGTGTTCTGGCCGCGGCCGGCGCTGATGCCCTTGGAGATGATCTTGGACTTGGTGTTGCGGCCCAGGTGGATCATCTTGGTGCCGGTGTCGGCCTGCTGGCGGTGGTGGGTGAGGGCGACGGAGTAGAACTCGCCCACCGAGTCATCGCCGCGCAGCACGCAGCTGGGGTACTTCCAGGTGATGGCCGAACCGGTTTCCACCTGCGTCCAGGAAATCTTCGAGCGCGCGCCGCGGCATTCGCCGCGCTTGGTGACGAAGTTGTAGATGCCGCCCACGCCGTTCTCATCGCCCGGGTACCAGTTCTGCACGGTCGAGTACTTGATCTCGGCGTCTTCCAGCGCCACCAGCTCCACCACCGCCGCGTGCAGCTGGTTCTCGTCGCGCTGCGGCGCGGTGCAGCCCTCGAGGTAGGACACGTGGCCCTTCTCCTCGCAGATGATCAGCGTGCGCTCGAACTGGCCGGTGTGGCCGGCGTTGATGCGGAAGTAGGTGCTCAGCTCCATCGGGCAGCGCACGCCCCTGGGGATGAACACGAACGAGCCGTCGGAGAACACGGCCGAGTTCAGCGCCGCGAAGTAGTTGTCGCCCACCGGCACCACGCTGCCCAGGTACTGGCGCACCAGCTCGGGGTGCTCCTTGATGGCCTCGGACATCGAGCAGAAGATCACGCCCTTCTCGGCCAGCTCCTTGCGGAAGGTGGTGCCGACCGAGACCGAGTCGAACACCGCGTCCACGGCCACGCCGGCGAGCTTGGCGCGCTCGTGCAGCGGCACGCCGAGCTTGTCGTAGGTGTCGAGCAGCTCCTGCGGAACCTCGTCGAGCGACTTGTACTTCGGGCCCTTGGGCGCGCTGAAGTAGCTCAGCGCCTGCAGGTCGATCGGCGCGATCTCGAGCTTGGCCCAGTCGGGCATGGGCATGGTGAGGAACTTGCGGTAGGCGGCCAGGCGCCAGTCCGTCATCCACTCCGGCTCCTCCTTGCGGGCCGAGAGGGCGCGGATCACGTCCTCGTCCAGGCCCGGCGCGAAGGTGTCGGACTCGATGTCGGTGACGAAGCCCGCGTCGTAGCGGCGCGAGAGCTGCTGGTGGATCTGTTCGTTCTGGGTGGCCATGTCAGGCTCCGGCCGGCACGTTGGCCAGCGTCATCGGGATGGCCTTGCGCGCCGCGGCAGGCGGCAGCATCTCGGCCAGGGTGATGCCGCCGAGGGCCTCGGCGATCACGTCGTTGATCCGCCGCCAGTGCGTCTGCACGCCGCAGTGCGACTCGTGCTCGCAGCTGCTGTGCTCGCCCGAACACTCGGTCATGCCCAGCGGGCCCTCGATGGCCTCGACGATGGCGATCAGCGGAATGTCGCGGGCCGGGCGGGCCAGCCGGTAGCCGCCGCTGGCGCCGCGGAAGCTCTCGACCAGGCCGGCGTGGGCCAGCGGCTTGAGCACCTTGGCCACCGTGGGCGGCTCGAGCCGGGCACGCTCGGCCAGTTCGGCGGACGAGTGCACGCGGCCCGGCGCCTCGGCAAGGGCGACCAGGATGACGGTGGCGTAGTCGGTGAGCTTGGTGACGCGAAGCATGGCGTCGGCCTGGCGGGACTAATCAGGACCGAAATTGTACGCTTTGGCCCCGGCCGGCTCAATCCACGGGGCGTGAAGCCCGGCTCAGGCCACGTCCACCCCGATCAGGCGGCCGATCAGGAACACCGTGGCGCCAGCCAGGGCGCCGATGCCCAGCATGCGCAAGCCGCCCAGCCAGGGATTGCGGCCGGAAAACAGGCTCATCGCCGCGCCGGTGCCAAACAGGCCGGCGGCGGCCAGCCCCGTGCCCCAGTACGCGGCCTGGGGCAGGGCGCTGCCCAGGAAGAACGGAACCAGGGGCACCAGGGCGCCCACGGTGAAGGCGCCGAAGGAGAACACGGCGGCGCCGATCGGCGAGCCCAGGTCGTCGGGATTGAGGCCCAGTTCCTCGCGGGCCAGCACGTCCAGGGCCTGCTTCGGCTCGCGCACCAGCTGGTGCGCGAAGGCGCGGGCCTGGCCGGGCTCCATGCCTCGGGCGATGTAGATCAGCGCCAGTTCTTCGGCCTCGGCCTCGGGGTATTTGCGCAGTTCATCGGCCTCCAGGCCGATCTGGTATTCGAACAGTTCGCGCTGGGAGCGCACCGAGACGTACTCGCCGGCGGCCATCGACAGCGCGCCCGCCAGCAGCCCGGCAATGCCGGTGGCCAGCACGGTGCCGGTGCTGGCCTGGGCGCCGACCACGCCGAGGATCAGGCTGGCGTTGGACACCAGCCCGTCGTTGACGCCGAAGATGGCCGCGCGCAGGTTGCCGCCGCCGACGGTGCGGTGGCTGAGCCCGACCTGGGCGAGGTCGGTGGGCAGCAGGTGGCCACCCAGGGCGGCCGTGTAGGCCGACAGCCCGCGCACCTTCAGCGCCGCCAGCGCCGGCCGCACCCGCCGCGGGCCGAGCCGGCGGGCCAGCACGGCCACGAGCCGCGCGCGGGGCGTGGGAACGAAGGGCAGCGGCAGCGCCTGGCCGGACTCGCTGGCGGCCTTTTCCCAGGTCAGTGCCTGCGCTTCGGCAGCCTCGGCCAGCGAGCCGAAAAGGGCGGCGATGCGCGGGTCGCGCTCCGCGGTGGCCAGGGCCCGGTACAGCCAGGCCGATTGTTTTTCCTCGCTCCAACTGTTGGCCGGATCCATCGCAAGCCCCCTTTGCGCGCCTCCAGCATAAGCCCGGGGCTGCGCGATGTGCGCGGATTGGCCACAATGGCGTCCCTCTCGCCGTGCGGAACACCCCATGCCCAAGAAGATCGAAGCCCGCCGCTCTGCCATCCATGGCAACGGCGTCTTCGCCACCCAGGCGATCGCCAGGGGCGAGCGCGTGGTGCGCTACAAGGGCAAGCTGCGCACCCACGAGGAAGTCGACGGCGAGTACGGCGAGCAGCCGGAGACGGGGCACACCTTCCTGTTCACCCTCAACGACAAGTACGTCATCGACGCCAACATCGACGGCAACGCGGCGCGCTGGATCAACCACAGCTGCGACCCGAACTGCGAGGCGGTGTTCGAGGAGAGCGATACGGGCAAGAAGCGCAAGGACCGGATCTACATCGAGGCGATGCGCGACATCGCCGCCGGCGAGGAGCTGACCTACAACTACGGCATCGTGCTCAGCGAGCCGCACACCGCCGCCAACAAGAAGCTCTGGGCCTGCCGCTGCGGCTCGCCCAAGTGCACCGGCACCATGCTCCAGCCCAAGAAGTCGAAGAAGAAGGCCTGAGCTTCCTGTAGGAGCGCCTGGCGTGACTTACGGCCCGCTCGCCGGGCCGCCTGCGGCGGCACAATGCCCCGCCGCTGCCACCCGAACGACACGATGACCCTTCGCGCCCTCACCGTCGCGCTGGCCCTGGCCGGCGCCAGCCTGCCTGCCGCCGCCATCACCGTGGACGGCCGCATCGACCCGGCCGAGTGGGCCGGCGCGCGCCACGTCACCGAATTCGTGCAGGTCCAGCCGATGACCGGCGGGCCCGGCAGCCTGCGCACCGAAGCCTGGATCCTGGCCACCCCGCAGGGCCTGGCGGTGGCCTTCCGCAACCACCAGCCCGCCGGCCTGCCGCGCTCGACCCAGCGCACCCGCCGCGACCAGATGGGCCAGCTCGACCGCGTCAACCTGATGGTGGACTTCGACGGCGATGGTCGCACCGGCTACGACTTCGTGGTGTCCCTGCCCGGCGGCATCGCCGACGAGGTGATCACCAGCGAGCGCAACTTCAACGACGACTGGGACGGCCATTGGCACCACGCCACCGCCCAGGACGACGAAGGCTGGAGCGTCGAGATCCTGGTGCCCTGGCACGTGGCGCCGATGGCGCGCCCGCAGGATGGCACCCGCACGCTGGGCATCTACCTCGACCGGGTGGTGGCACACACCGGCGAGCGCATCGCCTGGCCCGACGCCAGCTTCATGCGCCCGCGCTTTTTGTCCGAGTTCGCCCGGGTCGAGGTGCCGCACTACGACCAGGCGCTGCTGGCGGTGACGCCCTACGTGGTGGGCCTGCACGACAGCGTCGCCGGCAGCAGCGACTTCGACGCCGGCGCCGACCTGTTCTGGAAGCCCAGCGGCCAGTTCCAGCTCTCGGCGACGATCAACCCCGACTTCGGCCAGGTCGAGAGCGACGACCTGGTGGTGAACTTCGGTGCGGTGGAAACCTTCTTCGGCGACAAGCGTCCCTTCTTCACCGAGAACCAGGGCCTGTTCGACGTGCCCTTCGGCGCCGGCAACAGCCGCCTGCTCTACACCCGCCGCATCGGCGGCAACGCCGACGACGGCAGCGGCGCCGCCGACGTGGCCGCCGCGGTGAAGCTCAACGGCAGCCTCGGCCAGGTGCGCTACGGCCTGCTGGCCGCCAGCGAGAAGGGCGAGGCCGGCCGCGACTTCTTCGCCCTGCGCGCCACCCGCGACTTCGGCGCCCACGACCTGGGCACGATGCTGACCCACGTCGAGCGGCCCTGGCTCGAGCGCGAGGCGTCGGTGGCCTCGGTCGACCACCTGTGGACGCCCGACACGGCGTGGACACTGCGCAGCCAGGCGGTCGCCTCGCAGTCCAACACCGCCGGCCTGCGCCGCGAGGACCTGGGCCTGCAGTCGCGCATCGACTGGTTGATGGGCAACGGCTGGCGCCAGCAGCTCTACCTGCTGCACGTGGGCGACGAGCTCGAGCTCAACGACATCGGCTACATCGACCGCAACGACTTCAACTACGCGCGCTACGAACTGGCCCGCCGCCAGGACGCCCCGGCGGAAGGCTCGCGCTTTGCCAGCTACGAGACGCGCTGGGCGGTCTCCAACCGCACCAATGCCAGCGGGCTGCACATCGCCAACGCGGCCGCCATCCAGCGGTATGCCGAGCTGCGCGACGGCGGCAACGAGTTCTGGGACGTGGCGATGTGGTCGGCGGGCAACGACGACCGCATCACCCGCGGCAACGGCGTGGTGCAGGTGCCGGAGAAGCTCTACGCGTTCTGGGAGCGCTCGCGCCCGCAGCGCGGCGCCTGGTCGCTCGAGGGCATGGTCCGCGTGGCCGCGGAAGGCCTGGAAGGCGTCTCGAAGCCGGGCCTGGAGCTCTATTTCGAGCCGACCCTGCACCTGGGCGAGGCGCTGGCGATCGAGTTCGGCCTGGGCATGAAACATACGCCCGACTGGCTGCTCTGGCGCGGCGGCAACCGCCTGGGCAGCTTCCGCGCCGACACGGCCACGGCCAACGCCAGCCTGCAGTGGCAGCTCGGCTCGCGCCAGGAGCTGCGCGTGAAGCTCGAGACGATCGCGCTCGATGCGCGGCTCACCCAGGCCTGGGAAGTCGGCCCGGGCGGCCGCCCGGTGCCGGTCACCGCGCCGGCCGACGTCACCGACTTCAGCCTGGCCAACCTGGGCTTCCAGGTGCGCTGGCGCTACGAGCTGGCGCCGCTCTCGGACCTCTACGTGGTCTACAGCCGCGGCGGCCTGGCCGAGGACGGCGTGAGCCGCTCGCTCGCCGACCTGCTGGGCGACGCCACCTCGCTGCGCGACGCCGAGCAGGTCCTGGTCAAGCTCAGCTACCGCTTCGCCAACTAGCCGAGCGCCGGTAGGAGCGCCTTCAGGCGCGAATCCTTTGACTTTGCCTCCGGCAAAGCAGGGATTCGCGCCTGAAGGCGCTCCTACAAGGGCCGGGGCGGGGGCGTGAGGGTTTCCTGAACCGCCCAGCCAGGGCCCTTGCCTTGGTTTGACCGGCGTCATTTAATGTTTCAGAAATTTCTGAAACTTTGGATGGTTGCCATGGATCTCCCCCCGCTCAGCCAGTCCTTCGTGCTGCATTTCGGTGAAATGGGCAGCCGTTGGGGCATCAACCGCACGGTCGGGCAGATTTACGCCCTGCTGTTCATCTCGGCCCGGCCCCTGACCGCCGACGAGATCACCGACCGGCTCGGCGTCAGCCGCTCGAACGTGAGCATGGGCCTGAAGGAACTCTCGTCCTGGCGCCTGGTGCGCCTGAGCCACCAGCCCGGCGACCGCCGCGACTACTACTCCGCGCCCGAGGACGTGTGGGCGATCTTCAAGACCCTGGCCGAGGAGCGCCAGCGCCGCGAGATCGACCCCACCCTGAGCATGCTGCGCGACGCCATGCTCGAGAGCCCCGGCTCGGCCGAGGAGGCGCATGCCCAGGCGCGCATGCGCGAGATGCACGACCTGATCGAGCAGCTCACCGACTGGTTCGCCGAGGTGCGCAAGCTCTCGCCCGAGACGCTCGAGAAGCTGATGTCGCTCGGTGCCAAGGCCACCACGCTGCTGCAGTTCACCGACAAGGTGCGCGCCATCGGCCGCGGCAAGGACGAGCCTTCGCAGGAGCAGGCCTCATGAGCGAACTCGACCCGGCCCTGCTGGCGCGCATCCAGTTCGCCGCCAACATCAGCTTCCACATCCTGTTCCCGACGATCACCATCGCCCTGGGCTGGTTCCTGCTGTTCTTCAAGCTGCGCTTCCTGCGCACCGGCCAGCAGCACTGGCTGGACGCCTACTACTTCTGGGTGAAGGCATTCGCGCTGACCTTCGCGCTGGGCGTGGTCAGCGGCATCACCATGAGCTTCCAGTTCGGCACCAACTGGCCGGGTTTCATGGAGACGGTCGGCAACATCGCCGGGCCGCTGCTGGCCTATGAAGTGCTGACGGCCTTCTTCCTCGAGGCCAGCTTCCTCGGGATCATGCTCTTCGGCCGCAAGCGCGTCGGCGAGCGCATGCACACGCTGGCCACGGTGCTGGTGGCGGGCGGCACCACGCTTTCGGCGTTCTGGATCCTGGCCCTGAACTCGTGGATGCAGACGCCGGTGGGCTTCGAGATGGTCGACGGCGTGGCGCATCCGACCGACTGGTTCGCCATCGTCTTCAACCCGTCGTTCCCGTACCGGCTCAGCCACATGCTGCTGGCCTCGGGCCTGACCGCGTCCTTCCTGGTGGCGGGGCTGTCGGCCTACCGCTGGCTGCGCGGCGACCGCGGCCAGGACGTGCGCGCCGCGCTGCGCGCCGGCGTGTTCGTGGCGGCGCTGCTGATCCCGCTGCAGATCCTGGCCGGCGACCTGCACGGCCTGAACACGCTCGAGCACCAGCCCGCCAAGGTGGCGGCGATGGAGGGCGTGTGGCAGGACGAGAAGGGCGCGCCGGCGCTGATCTTCGCCATTCCCAACGAAGAGACGCGCAGCAACGACTACGCCATCGGCATCCCCAGGCTCGCCAGCCTCATCCTCACCCACGACCCCGACGGCGAAATCCAGGGCCTGGATTCCTTCATCGGCGAGCACCCGCCGGTGGCGCCGGTGTTCTGGGGCTTCCGGGTGATGGTGGGCATCGGCCTGCTGATGCTGGCGGTCTCGTGGTGGACGGCCTGGCGCCTGCGCCGCGGCGGCGAGCCTTCGATGTGGCAGGCGCGCGCGCTGCTGGCGATGACCTTCTCGGGCTGGGTGGCGACGCTGGCCGGCTGGTACGTCACCGAGATCGGCCGCCAGCCCTGGCTGGTGACCGGCGTGCTGCGCACCGGCGACGCCATCTCGGCCACGCCCGCGCCCATCATCGGCATCAGCCTGGCGGCCTACCTGCTGCTCTACGTGGCCTTGCTGGCGGCCTACGTGTCGGTGCTGTTCTACCTGGCCCGCCACCGCGGCAAGCCCGACCACCGCCCGGCCGTGGCCGGCCTGCAGGAGGCCTGAGATGGAAACGACGCTGCCGCTGGTGTTCACGGCGCTGATGGCGCTGGCGATGCTGCTCTACGTGGTGCTCGACGGTTACGACCTGGGCGTTGGCATCCTGCTGCGCGGCGCGGGCGATGCCGAGAAGGACCGGATGATCGCCTCGATCGGCCCGTTCTGGGACGCCAACGAGACCTGGCTGGTGCTGGGCGTGGGCCTGCTGCTGGTGGCCTTCCCGATGGCGCACGGCGTCATCCTCGGCGCGCTGTACCTGCCGGTGGCGGCGATGCTGGTCGGCCTGATCCTGCGCGGCGTGGCCTTCGACTTCCGCGTGAAGGCGCGCGCGGCGCACAAGCCGCTGTGGAACGCGGCCTTCTGGGCCGGCTCGGTGCTGGCGGCGTTCTCGCAGGGCTACATGCTGGGCAGCTACGTGCTGGGCTTCCGCGACGACCTGGTGGGCACGCTGTTCGCGGTGTCGATCGGGCTGTCGCTGGTGGCGGGCTACGCGCTGCTGGGCGCGGGCTGGCTGGTGCTCAAGGCCGAGGGCGAGCTGCGCGCCAAGGCGCTGCGCTGGGCCTACGCCAGCCTGTGGCTCACGGGCCTGGGCATCGCGGCGGTGTCGGTGGCGACGCCCTGGGTGAGCCCGCGCATCTTCGAGAAGTGGTTCGCGTTGCCGCAGCTGCTGTTCCTGCTGCCGGTGCCGGTGCTGACGACGCTGGTTTTCGCGGCCACGGAAGGTTCGATTCGCCGGCTGCGCCGCGGCGAAACCTCGCGCGACTGGATTCCCTTCGCCGGCGCGGTGTCGCTGTTCGTGCTGGCCTTCGGCGGGCTGGCCTACAGCCTCTTCCCCTACCTGGTGATCGACCGCATCACGATCTGGGACGCGGCCGCCGCCCCCGGCTCGCTGCTGATCATGCTCGTCGGCGCCGCCATCACCCTGCCCATGATCGCCGTCTACACGATCTACGTTTACCGCGTCTTCTGGGGCCGCACCGCCGAACTCGAATACCTCTGACGCCCACGCAGGAGCGCCTGAAGGCGCTCCTGCGGGGAGACGGGCTCAGCGGCAGGGGGGG
>Ga0208242_100079_pt1 | contig 137007 bp, 133 predicted proteins | sample SubbioAug_CSW13A_FD_184825 | JGI IMG/M metagenome (GOLD analysis project Ga0208242, IMG submission 184825) | Serpentinite rock and fluid subsurface biosphere microbial communities from McLaughlin Reserve, California, USA - CR12Aug_CSW13A (SPAdes) | ecosystem: Environmental > Terrestrial > Deep... | reverse complement strand
CCAACCAATTTAGTGCTTGCTGTTCAGCCAATCTTATCGCCTCCCGAACTTATGTTCTGCTAGCTACATTATAACAAACATATGTTCTGATGGCAAGAGGTTCCTGACCAAACTTGATACTCAGGTTATTTTTTTAAAAAAGGAGTCATCCTGCATGAAGAGAAAAGAAAATTTAACACTAAGAAAGGTAAGAGCCCTTGAAACAAAAAAGTTAATATTTGATAGTGCCATAAAACTGATCAATGAAAAAGGATATGATGGTGTTTCAATCGACGACATAACAACACAAGCTGGCACTGCTAAAGGAACATTTTACATTTATTTTAAAAATAAGGAACACATAATTCTTGAACGTTTTAAAAAAATTGATAACGCTTATCTCCGCTTTTTTAAAAAACTTAATAAGAACCAACCTGCCAGCCAAAATCTTTTATCTTTCGTAAAAGATCAGCAAAAATTTGCCCTTTCTAACTTTGGGCTAGAACTCCTCAAGGTAGTTTATATCAGCCAACTCACTCCAAATAAAGAAAAAATCTTCTTAGCTGATGAAAATAGAGTTTTATATAAAATCGTGGATGAAATAATTAATAGGGGGCAGCAAGAAGGGGAGTTCAGAAAAGATATCTCTGCTAAAGAATTAACCTCGCTTGTTACATTCATGATGAGAAGCTTCTTATATGAGTGGTGTATAAATGATGGGAAGTTTGATCTTATTGAGACAGGACAAAGATTTTTTTCAATGTTTATTAATGATATGTTAAAATCAAGGCCAACTTAATCAGGCCAATACTTTAGTGTATGGCAAAGTGTTACTTTAATAAAAAAGCGCGCTCTGTTAAGCGCGCGCGTTGTTACTGTGCCTTTTCTTTTGCTGTACAGTCGGGACAACTTCCGTAGAACTCGAGACGGTGAAAATCAACCTGCCATCCCAGGGAATCAGTGACTTTTTTATCTATGTCCTCGCTGAGCGGCAGGAGAACATCACCTATTCTGGCGCATTCAAGGCAGACAAAGTGATAGTGGTTTTCTGTTTTTCCGTCAAAGCGGCTGTAAGTGCTTCCGTAGTTTAATTCCTGTATGTCTCCCTTTTCTTTAAGAACGCGCAAGTTGCGGTATACTGTGCCTAGGCTGATTCGGGGCACTATCCGTCTTACCTGTTCATAAAGCCAATCTGCTGTCGGGTGACTGTCAGTGTCACGGAGCACGTCCAATATCACCCTGCGCTGTTTTGTCATACGATGGCTGCGTGGATTAGAGGTCATTACTATTCGCCTCTCTTTTCATTTGCTACATTAACTACAGCATATTCTTACTACCTATTTTTGTCAATAGCTTAATTTAAGTCAATCTTCCACGGCGGTATCAAGAGTGTCTGATAATATTTCATCTTAAAACCTCCCTCTATAAGCAAAAACTCCGGAGCACCGGAGTTATTTTACTTCATAACCTGCTTCACTGATGACCCCTTTCAGATCTTCTCCGCTTACTTTGCCCGCATCATAATTTACAGTTGCTTTGGCGGCTGCTAAGTCTACAGTGGCGTCCTCTACGCCGTCAAGCGACTTGAGGGCCTTTTCCACCGCCATTTTACAGTGGTTGCAGCTCATTCCCCCGATGTTTATTACTATTTGCTCGGACATATTATCACCTCCCACCAAAGTTTATTGCCTGGAGTAAAGAATAACGTTTTATGGATGCTTTGTCAAGCTGGCCCAAGCCTAAAACATACTCGGGAAACCCTGCTGGCGCAGCGCCTCATAGAGGACCACCGCAACAGCATTGGAGAGGTTGAGCGAGCGGACATTCTTGCCCATGGGTATGCGCACACAGCGGCCAGGGTAGCGTGAAAGCAGTGATTCAGGCAACCCTGCTGTTTCCCTGCCAAATACCAAATAATCGTCACTGCCATAAGCAACTTCGGCATAGGAGATGCTGCCTTTGGTAGTCAGCAGCCAGAAAGCGCCTCCCGGGACAGAGTTAAAAAAATCTTCCTGACTGCGATGAATGACAAGGTCCAGGTAATGCCAGTAATCAAGGCCTGCCCTTTTCAATTGACGGTCGTCAATGGAAAAGCCCAGTGGCTCAACCAGGTGCAGCGTTGTCCCGGTTACGGCACAGGTTCTGGACACATTACCGGTGTTGGGCGGTATTTCCGGTTCCATCAGAACGACGTGCATAGTTAGCCCTCCTTCACAGCCACATAAAAGATGCGGCGGGCAGCTTCACCGGGAGGATCAAGAGAAAAAGCTGCATACTCGCCGAGTATGATAAAGCGTGCCATTGTCAATGCCGCCCGCACTTCAGAGGCAGAGATAGCCCTTTCCCTGTGCACTTCGCGAAAACGTTCAAACAGCCCCCCGGCGGTGGGGACAAAGCCTGTCACTGCGATTTCCCAAATATTATCCTGTTCAAAAGTGGTGCTGAAGATAAGGGTAAACTCCTCACTTTCCACACAGGCAACATCGCTGCCGGGTTGCGGCAGCTTTTCTATTCTGTTGATATCAAAAATAAAAAGCCCTCCGGGACTAAGTGCCCTGTGCACAGAGAAAAAGGTACGCCGGATATCTTCTTCACTCAAAAGATAGTTTAAACCATCCTGGAAAGCGGTGACCAGGCCCACTGCAGCTGAAAGAGTGAACTCACGCATATCGGCCTGCATAAAACCACCCCGCAGTCCTTCCTTTTGTGCTTTTGAGCGGGCAACTGCAATCATTGCAGATGACAGGTCAAGGCCTGTGACATCAAAACCCCTCCTTGCCAGCGCCAGCGCAGTGCTGCCTGTACCGCAGGCAAGATCGAGTGCAGTTTTTGCTGCGACACCACCGTGCCTGTCAATAAGGGTGGAGATATACTCTGCCCAATCGTCATAATCCACACCGGCCATTATCTGATCATAGATCTGTGCCAACGCCGCATATTCCACCATTGCCCTCCGCCCTTCCCTCCATATATGCAGCTATAATCTCCACTACCTTTTGTGCACCGGCACTAATTTCTGTGACATCTACAACACCGAGATAGTCGCCTTTGTTTTGGCGGGAATCTTTGTAATAACGGTCATAGTACTCAGTACAGAGAATTTTTACTGTTTCTCCGTAGTTACCGGTGCGTATCTGCGTGGACAGCATCTCGCATTTCTCCCTGCCTAGGCGTTTTTCCAGGGAGATGACAGCTTTGGCTAAATCTTCAGTATTTTCAGCGGCACAGCCGCTATACTCGTCCATTATTCTCTGCACCCGCACATCAATGGTGGTAGCAAGCAGGATATGAGGACTGTTGCGCATGGCTTGATGGAAGAACTCCGGGACAGTCACAGGCCCGATGCGTTTGCCTTCTCCTTCAACAATGAGGTAAGGCGCACCGCAGTGCTCTTTTAAAGCCAGAACCAACCGCACCTCAAAGTCTTTCTGACTGTGCGGCCCTCCCAGTCCCACACCGCCAAAAACCGACCCCCGGTGGTTAGCCATGGCCTCAAGGTCAAGGGCGGGCGCACTCATTGCTTGCAGCTGTTTAATCACAAGTGTCTTTCCCACGCCGGTGAGGCCGTTTAGAACAAAGACAGGCGTACTAAGGGAAGCTTCTGTGAGATAAGAGGATACCTGACGCCGGAATGCTTTGTAGCCTCCCAACAAAAGCTGTACAGGGTAACCAAGCATGTCAAGTACGGCGGCCACACTTTTGCTGCGCATTCCGCCCCGCCAGCAATAAAGAACAATTTCACGGCCGGCTGCGCCTGTGAGTATGCTCTCCACCATACCTGGCAGCTTCGGCGCAACAAGAGAAAGGCCGACCAGCTTAGCCCGGTCGGTCCCTTCCTTCCAGTATGTTGTGCCGACGATGACCCTTTCCTCGTCAGTGAACAGCGGGACATTGACCGCTCCCGGGATTGAGGCTTCATTAAATTCACCGGGTGAGCGTACATCAACAATAAAATATTTATTTAAGTCGTCAATTAAATTTACTGCCTGGAGCATTGTTTTCAATTTTCACAGTCCTTATACTAATCTGTCATCTATTCTACCCAATATTTGATTTTAAACAAGTTTAGTGGCAGCTGTGGCAGTTTCCGCCTCCCTGCCTGTCTTGTCCTTCCCCTTCTTCTTTACCGGCTTTTTCCAGTAAGTCATGATAGGAAACCAGTTTCTCCATGACGCGTCCGTATACAGTATCTTTGGCATAATTGCCCTCATTATCTGGGTAACCGGCAGTCACCCCGGTCAGAATTTCAATGCCTTCATCAATGGTGGTCACAGTATAAATCCGGAACTTCTTTTCCCTTACAGCATCTACCACCTCATCTGATAAATTCAGGTTGGTCACATTCTGAACAGGAATAATTACTCCCTGATTGCCGGTCAGGCCATTTAGCTTGCAGGCTTTGAAAAAACCTTCGATCTTATAGGTGACGCCCCCGATGGGCTGTATTTCGCCAAGCTGATTTACAGAACCGGTAACTGCTATGTCCTGCCGCAGCGGCAAATCAGCGAGACTTGACAACAGCGCATAAAGTTCCGTACTGGATGCGCTGTCACCATCTACACCTGAGTAAAGCTGTTCAAAAGTAAGGCTGGCTGAAACCGACATCGGCATGGTCTGAGCAAATTTTGCTGTCAGGTAACCACTTAGTGTCAGCAGCCCTTTATCATGAATCTGACCGCTCATCTTGGTTTCACGCTCAATGTTTATAATACCCCGCCGCCCGGGATAAGTCACTGCCGTTATTCGTGACGGACGCCCAAAAACATAGTCGCCGCTGTTTAGCACTGACAGGCCGTTAATCTGGCCGACCTTAGCTCCGTCCAGATCAAGGAGGATTTTGCCTTCATCAAGCATCTCCTGCATTTTCTGCTCATATTTGTCGGAACGGAATACTTTCTCTTCTATAGCTTTTTTAACATGTTCACCACTGACTATGTCAAATTTCATCAATTGTGCCCATGCGTCCGCCTCGTAAATAATCTCGACTATTTCATTAAAACGGGTACTTAGCTTACGCTGGTGGTCAGCAAGGCGCGAACTGTACTCTACAATACGGGCCACAGCTGTCCGGTCGAAATAGCCAAGTCCCTCACGCTGGCAGTGTGTAGCTACAAAACTGGCCATTTGAGACATATTTTCCCTGTTGCGGTTCATTTCAGTATCAAAATCGGCTTTTATCTTGAAAAGCTTACGGAAATCCTCATCCTGGTGGTATAGGATTTGATAGATCATGGGCGAACCGATAAGAATCACCTTGACATTAACAGGTATTGCCTGCGGGCGAAGCGACGACATGGCCAGCAGCCCTAACTGCTCACCCATATTCTCCATGGAAGCCTCCCGCGTTTTGAGGACACGTTTCAGGCCTTCCCAGGCGCCGGGGTTTGTCAGCACATCACGCGCCTGCAGAATCAGATAGCCTCCATTGGCCTTAAGCATGGCGCCGGCTTTAACCATCATATAGTCAGTGGTCACCATACCCATTTTATTTTCGTATTCCACCCGGCCCACCAGGTTGTAATAAGTGGGGTTGGTCTCAATCACAACCGGAGCGCCAATTGTATCTTTATTATCCACAGCAATGTTGACACGGTATTTAAACCCCGGGTCATTTTTTCTTTTTAACCAGGGGAAGGGTGAGGCTTCATCATCCTCGGCACCGCGAAAATCTTCCAGATTGTCGAGCACATCTTTTTGTACGGCATCGAGGTAAGTGGTAACAGTATCAAATTTACCGTAACGCTCCTTTAGCTCCTCAATCAGGTAGCCTACGGCAAACAATCCTATCTGGTTTTCCAATTCCTTAATTTTTTCTTTCATAGTACGCTCGGCGCTCTGCACACGGCGCATCACCTGCAGCGCTTTTAGTTGTATCTCGCCTGACTTGAGCTCAAGCTCCTCTTTTACTTCCGCCGACAGCGCAGTGAACTCTTCAGTGGATATTTCTTTGCCTTCAATGACAGGTATGCTGACAAAACCTGTACTTGTCCGCTTGAGGACAAAACCCTGCTCAGTTGCCAGTGCACCTAATTCCTCCAAAAGATGAGCCCTTATTTCCTGAAATGTCTTAAATATTTCTGTTTTTTGCCTTTCATAATCATCTGCATCAAAAGCCTTGGGGATTTCCAACTTAAGTGTTTCCACCAGTTCAGCCATGTCCCTGGCAAAACGTGAACCCCTGCCGCAGGGCAGTTTTAACGCAACGGGGTGCCCGGAATTTTCAAAATTATTTACATAGCACCAGTCGGCAGGCACTTCTTCTGTTCCGGCCACTTCATTTACCAGCGACTGTGCATAAGAAATTTTCCCTGTTCCTGTTGACCCTGTCATAAAAACATTATAGCCGTGACGCTTGATAGAGAGGCCGAATTCCATAGCACGCACAGCTCTCTCCTGGCCGATAATACCTTCAAGCGGCGCCACAGTCTCAGTTGTCTCAAATTCAAATTCCTCGGGGCTGCAAAAATACCGCAACTCTTCAGGCGTAAGCTCTCTGTATGCCAAAATATGTTCCTCCTTATCGTTATCATCATTTATTACTTTATTCCCGATATTCCCCCCAATTCCTGCCCATTCCACTGTAAAAAAACAAGAAAAACGCTTCGCGCTTTTTAACAGAGATCGCGTTTTTCTTGTCCGCTAAGGGGCGCGCCCCCTTCGGCGGGTCTGCGGACCCTGAGCACCCCGCAAAGAGTAAGGGGGAATCCCCCTTACAAACCCCTTGCATAGGAAATCTTTATAATTTCCTATGCAACAAGAAATGCGCGCTTATTCGGTTCCCTTAACGCGCGCATTTCAGTGCCGGTTTCCGCTGCAGCTTTGCTGACTGCAAAGCGTTATAATTTCCTGCCGGTACAAAGACCCAGGCTTGCGCCTGGGTTAAATCATTGCAATATTCTGTTATGCACCTTCTCTTTCTGCTACCAGGTTCTGCACTATGGCAGGGTCAGCCAGCGTTGTTGTATCACCGATATTCTCTATTTCACCACCGGCGATTTTACGCAGAATGCGGCGCATGATTTTACCGCTGCGGGTCTTTGGCAAGCCTGGAGAAAACTGCAGTTTGTCGGGAGTGGCGATGGGCCCGATTACTTTTCGCACATGCGCCACAAGTTCCTTGCGCAGCTGGGGGCTGGGAGAGAAGCCCTCACGCAGTATCACATAAGAGTAAATGCCTTCACCTTTAATATCGTGCGGATACCCTACCACGGCTGCCTCAGCCACAGCGGGATGAGATACCAGGGCGCTTTCCACCTCCGCTGTGCCAAGGCGGTGGCCGGAGATGTTGATTACATCGTCGACCCTGCCCATCAGCCAGAAGAAGCCGTCTTCATCCTTGCGCGCACCGTCGCCTGTAAAATAGTAGCCGGGGTATTGGGAAAAGTAAGTCTCTTTAAATCGTTTGTGGTCGCCATAGACAGTGCGCATGATGCCGGGCCAGGGCTTTCTGATCACAAGGTAGCCCCCCTCATTGATGCCACACTCGCTGCCGTCCTGGCGGATAACCAGGGGATCAACGCCAAAGAAAGGTCGTGTCGCGGAGCCCGGCTTGGTGGGAATGGCGCCGGGCAGCGGCGTAATAAGTATCCCACCAGTTTCAGTCTGCCACCACGTATCTACGATGGGGCATTTTTCTTTACCGATCTCGTTGTGGTACCACATCCAGGCTTCGGGGTTGATGGGTTCGCCCACTGTGCCAAGCAGACGCAGGCTGCTGAGGTCCCGGCGCGCCGGCCACTCTCTGCCGTCACGCATCATGGCACGGATGGCAGTGGGAGCGGTATAGAAAATGTTTACCTTGAATTTTTCAACCACTTCCCAGAAGCGGTCAGGGTTTGGTGAATTGGGTACGCCCTCGAACATCAGGCTGGTAGCACCAAGTGACAGCGGCCCGTAGACAATATAACTGTGCCCGGTGACCCAGCCGATGTCTGCCGTGCACCAGTAAGTATCCTCGTCTTTGATATCAAAAATATAATGAGCCGTGGTGCTGACGTGAGTAAGGTAGCCACCGGTGGTATGGAGCACCCCTTTGGGCTTACCCGTACTGCCGCTGGTATAGAGAATAAACAACGGATCTTCGGCATCCATCTCCTCGGCCGGACAGTAATCTTTAATATCCGGGGAGGCCATCTCGTCATCCCACCAGGAGTCGCGCCCTGCTGTCATTTCCACGGGGCTGCCGGCACGGCGGTAGCAGATAACGCTTTCAATGCTCTCGCAGTCGTTTACCGCCTCATCGGCAATGGCTTTTAGCGGCACCAGCTTTCCGCCCCGCAGGCCGGCATCGGCTGTGATAAGCATCTTGCAGCTGCTGTCCTGTATACGGTCACGCAGAGAGTCGGCACTGAATCCTCCAAAAACAATGCTGTGAACAGCGCCGATACGGGTGCAGGCAAGCATGGCAATGGCCAGTTGAGGGATCATGGGCATATAAATTGCCACACGGTCGCCTTTTTTTATGCCTTTCTTTTTCAGCACATTGGCCGTACGGCATACTTCCCTGTGCAGTTCCTGGTAAGTATAAGTCCTGCTTTCGTCCACAGGGTCACCCTGCCAGATAATCGCCGCCTTGTTTTTTCGCCACGTGTCCAGATGCCGGTCCAGGCAGTTGTATGAAACATTAAGTTTACCACCTTCAAACCATTTGATCCTGGCTTCGATAAAATCGTACTCTATGACTTTCTCCCACGGCTTAAACCAGTGCAGGCGGCCTGCCATCTCCGACCAAAAACCATCCGGGTCATTAATGGAGCGGTTATACATTGCTTCATACTCGGCGAGGCTCTTGACATGGGCGTTACTGCTAAACTCTTGAGGTGGATGGAACTCCCTGCCTTCGTCCATCATTGATGTTATGGATTTTTCTGTCATGCTGTTCCTCCTTAACGCTTTGAATTGGATTCTGACCCTAATAATTGTCTAAGCTCTAATGCTGCCATTTTTTTCAATATATTTTTACTATTCTCACAGTATAAATACTCTTTGACCTATTGTTTCTCCTGCCTGACTTAAAAAACTTTATCCTTTTCTCAATATTCCCTGCTTTTCCAGCCTGTCTAGTTCATCATCTGTCAGGCCGATTTCCATTAAAAGTTCAACTGTGTGCTGTCCAAGCACCGGGGCAATGCCGGCAGACGGCAGTTTCTGTCCGGACACTTTAAAGGGGAAGGCTGGGCTGCTATCTGCTATCATCCCGCGCGACACTACCTGGGGATGTTCAGTCATTTCCTGCAGCGTAAGCACAGGTTCACAGCAGGCATCAAATTGATTAAATATTTCTTCCCATTCTTTTCTCGTCCGGGACGCAAAAATATCTTCAACTTCTTTTTTTAAAGCTCTCTGGTTTGTTTCATACTGACGCTCTATCAATTCTTCCCTACCGGCGCCACGGCAAAACTCCGCCCAGAATTTTGGCTCCAGAGCGCCAAGTGACATATAGCAGCCATCGGCGGTACGGTACACATCATAGCAAGCCAATCCCCCGTTCAGCATTGCCCGGCCTCGTGCCACTTCCCTGCCCGCTGATAAATCGGCTACAGGCATGGGCAGCCAGGAAATCAGGCCATCAAGCATGGAGACATCCAAATAGCTTCCTCCACGGCCGCAGGAGCGGGCAAAAAGTGCGCCAAGAATAGCAGTCAATGCCATTAGTGCGCCGCCTCCTACATCGCCAACCTGTATGCCCGGGAAAAGAGGCGGGCCGTCCTCCTGCCCGGATATGCCGAGAATGCCAGCTATGGCCATATAATTAATATCGTGGCCGGCTCTTTCGCGGTAGGGGCCGTCCTGCCCATACCCTGAGATTGAGCAGTAGACTATATCAGGTGCCACCCTTTTTACCTGCTCGTAGCCGATTCCTAAGGCGGCGACCACACCGGGACGAAATCCATCCACTACAACATCGGCTCTGGCTGCCAACCTCAGGAAAAGCTCCACTGCTTCCTCTGTTTTAAGATTGAGTGAAATACTCTTTTTATTCCTGTTCAGGTTGCTGAAATAGAGGCTGAATTTTTCACCAGGAGGCCCCATATCCCTCATATAGTCACCCTCACCCGGGCTTTCCACCTTAATAACTTCTGCTCCCATGTCTGCCATCAGCATTGTGCAAAAAGGCCCCGGGTAGAGCCTTGTCAGATCCAAAACCCTGACACCTTTCAACAGGTCCACTTAAACCCCTCCACTTGAATTTTTAAAATACTTTCGCCCAAAAGAAAGACTTTCCTGCCTGTTCTATCAAAATAAGGAGTCGGGCTTCCGCCCGCTATAAACGTGCAAAGCTGCACTGATAGTTAAATTTTAACTTATATGGATAAATCAGAAGGATTTTGCTGTTTGGTGTCAAATATATGAGACGCTACTCCAAAATATGTATATTTACAAGGAGGATTGTCATGAGAAAATTGATAGCGGTTCTATTGGCATCACTGCTGCTGCTGCCGCTGTCTGCTTTGGCAGAGGATGCAGCGGTGACTGAATCAGGGGAGATTCTGGCACAATCTGTACCAGCCACCATTACAATCGATGTGGCGGGGAACAGAGAAGAGACAAAGACTCTTACGGTAAAAAGCGACACCTCGCCCCCGCTGCTTGATATAAAGACACCCCAGCCCTACGCAGTACTGCCTGTGGGGACAGCTTTAGACTACTTCGCTGACGACAGTGTAAGCGGCCTGCTGCACCATAGCCTTACCATCAGCTTGCAAAACTGCTTGGGAGATGATGCATTTACGGAAGATATCAACCACAGCGGCGGGATAATGGCAGCAGGCGTTTACAGGCTGATTGCCTCGGTGTCGGATATTGCAGGCAACTTCGCAGAAGAAATACGAGAATTTGTAGTTTATGACCCCGAAGGCGGCTTTGTAACCGGCAGCGGCTGGATTGATTCACCTGCAGGCGCTTTTATGGCTCAACCTTCTTTATCCGGAAAAGCAAGCTTTGGTTTTGTCTCAAAATATCATAAGGGTGCAACCATCCCTAAAGGTGAAACTATATTTCAGTTTAGAGCCTGCGGCTTAAATTTCCAGTATCGTTATTCATCAGAATTAGGGTAATAAAAAGAGGTTTTAGAAAGGTAAACGTGTAATCAGGGAAATGAAAAGACGGGTGTCACATGGACGCCCGTCTTATTTTTTGAGGATCTTTTGATCAGTCGCCGTTGCGGTGAGTATAATGCGGCAGTAAAATCGGAGATACTCTGCCCCCCGTGTCCACTCCTGCTGATTCAAGTTCATTATGGTAGCCGGCTACATGGTTTAAATTCAGCTTTTTAACTTTTATTTCGTTAGCCTTAGCGCCGGCGTGCCTGCCTGCCCTGCGGCCAAAGACTACAATATCAAGCAGCGAGTTACCCATCAGGCGGTTTCTGCCGTGGATGCCTCCCGCTCCCTCGCCGGCACAGTACAGGTTCTCAACATTGGTCATACCGTTTTCATCAATCAGGAGGCCGCCGTTTTGGTAGTGAAGTGTGGGGTAGATAAGCATCGGCTCACGGACTATATCGACTCCGAACCGGCCAAGCTGCCTCACCATGGCCGGCAGTTCTTTTTCCACAGTGCCAGGGCCGTGAATCATATCAATCATCGGGGAATCAAGCCAGACTGCAGGTATCCCTGTGGGTGTGGGGACGCCTTTTCCCCGCTCCCTGACCTCGCGGATAATGGCTGAAGACGATACGTCACGAGTCTCCAGGTGGTAGACAAACTGTTCGCCGTCCACGTTAATCGGCTCTGCGCCAAGCCCGCGTACTTTCTCTGTAATTAACAGGCCCAAGATTTGTGGGGGAAATGCCGCCCCGGTGGGATGGTACTGGATAGTATCCATAAAGGCAAGCTTTGCTCCGGCACGATAACCCATAATCAGGCCGTCACCTGTGGCACCGTAATGGTTGGTGGTAGGAAAGTCCTGGTAATGCAGGCGCCCCGAGCCGCCGACCGCCAAAATTACAGTCTTGGCCCTGGCCAGTTGGTATTCTCCGGTTTCCATATTTTTCAGGATGGCGCCGCCGGCTTTGCCATCCTCATCAAGCAGCAATTCCACCACCGAGCAAAACTCGATAACACGTATACCGCGGTTTTTGACTTCGTCACGCAGGGTGCGCATAATTTCGGCGCCGGAGTAATCCCTGGCGGAATGCATCCGCCTGCGGGATGTGCCTCCGCCATGGATACTTTTCATGGTCCCGTCCGGCGCTTTGTCAAGCATAGCACCCAGCTCTTCAAGCCACTTTAAGGACAGAGGAGCATCCATTGTCAGCGCACGGACAAGTTCCGGCACATTGGTATAGTGTCCGCCGCCCATCACATCAAGGTAGTGGATGAGCGGGGAATCAGTCTCTTTATCAGCGCCCTGGATACCGCCCTGGGCCATCATAGTATTGGCATCGCCAAAACGCAGTTTTGTCACCATCAGCACATCAGCGCCCTGCTCCTGGGCCAAAAGCGCAGCCGAGGCGCCGGCGCCGCCGCCGCCCACTACTAGCACATCCACATCGTAGTCGATTTTCTCCAAATCAATTTGGAGGTTCTCCACTGCGCTGCGTGCCTCGATCAGATCTGCAAGTTCAAGCGGTACCCTGCTGCCTTTATTGACACCCACGGCAAGGCCGCGCATGCTTGACTCTATATAGTCAGGGTGAAAGTTCTTCAGGACATCTTCCTTCTGTTCGGGGCTCATCCTGGGAAAATTTTTCTTTACGCGCTCCGGACGGGCTGCTTCAACGCGTTTTATCAGTTCTCTAAGCTGTGGCGTATATGACATTTTGCTCAAACCTCCATTCATAGAGTCAATGACTGTTTAGGGCTCCATATCGCGCTCGTTGTAACGCTTCCTCAGTTCGGCATCCGGCGCCTTCATCAGTGCTTCCATTTCTTCGTCGTACTTACCGGCCAAAATTTCATCCACCCGTTTTGCCAGGTGTCCGGCAGGGGGTGCAATAAATCGGCCATAGAGACGACGGGCCAGTATTCCAACGTTATAATGGACAATCTGGGCAGGACAGCGGGAAGCGCACAGGCCACACATTACACAGTCAAAGGACTCATCAGCGCACTTGTCTATCTGGCCTCTTTGAGCATAACCTATATACTGCATAACCTTAAGATCCTGCGGGCAGACCTTTGTACAGGCATTGCAGCCGATACAGCGATAAATTTCAGGATAAAACTTTGCAATCTGTTCAGCATTGGCTTTAAGCTGCTGGATATTATATTCCGACTTTTGAGCGGGAAAGAAAGGAATCTGCGCCAGGTACATATCATGCTCTACCTTGGTCTGGCAGGCCAGTCCCACTTTAAGTTCATAGTCACCTGCAATACGGTAAACTGTTGCACAGGCGCCACAGAAACCAGCCCGACAGCCGCAGCCGCGCACCAGCTGATATCCCGCGTACTCTATGGCATTCATGATTGTAAGAGATTCGGGCACTTCATATTTTTTGCCCATAATATAAATATCTACCATACTCACATCAGTTGCCACAATCTTTTCCCCCTTTGAAATTCTGTCGCTCTTTTATGTCTGAATATTCCCCTGATTGAAGAAAAAAGCAAGCCGGCCACCGGCCGGCTGCGCGCCGGCACAAGACGCGTGCCGGCGGCGCAGGGTTAAAATCCACAGGTTCTATTCAGCTGGAGGTTCGGCTATAAAGCCCTGTTCCATTAAGCTCTTTGCAATATTTCTGCTCTTGTAGATGGCTTCTTCCGCTTTGGCGCGTAATTCTTCTTCGCTTAGAATCTTGCGGGCAATGCCAAGTTCAATAGCCTTCAGTCCCACATTGACAGCCTGGCGGACAAACACTTCCACGTTATCCATGTTAGGCAGCAGGTTCTCAGGATCGATACCGTTTTCAGCGCCAAGGTCAGCGATGGTATAAGCAGCTGTGATGCACATTTCATCTGTAATTGTTGCGGCCTGAACATCAAGCACGCCGCGGAAAATACCGGGGAAGCAGATAGAGTTGTTAACCTGGTTTGGGAAATCAGAGCGCCCGGTGGCCACAATAACAGCGCCGGCTTCCTTGGCATCCCAGGGCCAAATTTCAGGAATCGGATTGGCACAGACAAAGGCAATGGCATCTTTGTTCATACCCTCTATCCACTCTTTCTTAATGGTATCGGGGCCAGGCTTCGAAAGTGCAATCAGTACATCGGCGCCTTTTAAAGCTTCAGCGATATCACCGGTTCTGCCTTCAGCATTGGTCTTCATGGCCAGGTCAAGTTTTTCCTTGTACTCAGCCTTCAGTTCGTCGGCGCGTCCTTTGTGCAGTATGCCTTTGCTGTCGCAGATAAGCATCTTGCCCGGGTCGGCGCCGGCAAAAATGATCAGGTTGGCTATACACACATTGGCAGCGCCGGCACCCACAAGAACGATCTTGACCTCTCCCATATCTTTTTTCACATAACGCAGCGCATTGATGAGTCCCGCCAGTGTTACCGTAGCTGTCCCCTGCTGGTCATCGTGCCAGACCGGGATATGGCACTCCTTGCGCAGTCGCTCAAGAACGTAGAAGCACTTGGGGTTTGAGATATCCTCCAGGTTCACGCCGCCGAAAGTTGGCTGCAGCAGCTTGACTGTATTGATTATTTCTTCGGGATCCTTGGTGTCGAGGCAGATGGGGAAAGCATCTACGCCCCCCAGATACTTAAAGAGCAGTGCCTTTCCTTCCATGACAGGCATGGAAGCTTCCGGGCCAATGTCACCGAGGCCGAGAACTCGGGTGCCGTCAGAAACAACTGCCACAAAGTTAGCTTTGTTGGTATGTTCATAGACCAGCGACTTGTCGGCGGCAATTGCTTTGCAGGGTTCCGCCACGCCCGGGGAATACCAGACGGCAAAATCCCTAAAGTCACGGATACTGCATTTTACACCGACTTCAACTTTACCCTTGTAGAAAGGATGGAGGCGCATGGCATCCTGAGCAGGCTTTTTAGCCTTGGCAATCAATTCTTCTTTGGTTATCACAAGTTTCACTCCTCAATGATTTTTAACTGTTAATCATTAATGGCGTATTGTTTTCTTCCTTCTTCGTAGATGTCGTTTCCATAAGCATCGTTTATAACAGTGGCAGGAAAATCTTCAACTTCCAGCTTGTAAATGGATTCAGCTCCCAACTCAGGGTAGGCAACCACTTCGGCCTTTTTGATTGTCTTTGCCAGCAGTGCCGCAGCCCCGCCGGTAGCCGCCATGTAAACTCCTTTATGCTTGACCAGTGCATCCTTTACCGACTGTTTTCGGTTCCCTTTACCGATACAGGCTTTTAGGCCCTGTTCCAACATCATTGGGGTATACGCATCCATCCTGCCGCTTGTGGTGGGCCCGGCGGAACCGATTACCTTTCCCGGCTTAGCGGGGGAAGGCCCCACATAATAGATCATCTGCCCTTTAAAGTCGACCGGGAGAGGTTCTCCTGCCTTGACCAACTCTGCGAGTTTTGCGTGCGCGGCGTCGCGGCCGGTATATATAACGCCTGAAATGAGCACAGTATCTCCTGCTTTAAGCTCCATGATATCCTCATCACTTAGAGGAGCCGCAATTCTTTTAAAAGTCATTTCTAAAGACCTCCTTTCTGTTTCTCCCTGATATTAAATCACGCGCTCTTTATGCCTGGAGGCGTGACAGTTGATGTTTACAGCCGCCGGCATGCTGGCAATATGCGCAGGGAAGGTCTCGATATGCACGGCAAGCGCTGTTGTTCTCCCACCGTAGCCCTGCGGCCCGATTCCCAGCTTGTTGATTTTTTCCAGGATTTCTGTTTCCATGGCAGCGTAGAACGGGTCGCTATTTGGCGCTCCCAGTTCACGCAGCAGTGACTTTTTAGCCAGGTAAGCCACTTTTTCAAAAGTTCCCCCGATGCCAACACCGACCACGATGGGCGGGCAGGGGTTAGAACCGGCCTTGCTGACTGTATCCACTACAAAATCGACCACACCTTTTGCCCCGTCAGAGGGGGTAAGCATTTTAACGGCGCTCATGTTTTCGCTGCCGCCGCCCTTTGGTGCAACAGTAAGTTTAATTTTATCACCCGGAACAATTTCAAGATGAATGATGGCCGGAGTGTTGTCCTTGGTATTGACACGATTAAGCGGGTCACGGACTGCCGACTTGCGGAGATATCCTTCACCGTAGCCTTTTCTGACTCCCTCGTTTATCGCCTCGTTGAGATCTCCACCAACAAGCCTGACATCTTGTCCTAATTCCACAAAGACCACTGCCAGCCCGGTATCCTGACACATGGGCACCTGGTCCTCTTTGGCTATCTCAGCATTGGTTATCAGCTCTTGCAGCACATTTTTACCTGTAGGTGAAGTCTCGTTCTCCAGGGCCTTTTTAAACGAGTTAAGCACGTCATCGCCGAGATAGAAGTTGGCATCCATGCATAATTCAGCTATTGCCGCAGTGATTTCTCCCACATTCAATTCACGCATCTATTTCCCTCCCTTTAATATAAAAGTGGCTGTTTATCAGTTTATGGCACAGCTTTGCTACTTAAAACATATTCTAATACACGCCGGAAAATCCTGCCCAAAGTCTGAAAAAAGTTAATAATTGCTTATAAAATTTAAAGTAATTCTAATTCTTATATGAATCTACCAATTGTGAATTTATACAACAAATACCTTTTACTGTTATTGTACCTTTTTTTGTTATTTGACAAAGTTTTTGCCCTGTGCTATACTAAAATCCTCGTCGCGGGGTGGAGCAGTTGGTAGCTCGTCGGGCTCATAACCCGGAGGTCGCAGGTTCAAATCCTGTCCCCGCAACCAAATAAAAACAACGCGCCGGCATTTTGCCGGAGCGTTTTTTTATACTGGGGAATTATAACGCTTCACAGCTTGTGAAGCTGCTAAGGAAACCAGTATTGAAAAGCGCGCGCAAGGGGACCGAATAGGCGCGCCTTTCTTATTTTTTCGCCGCCAGAAACTGTTCCAGGCGGTCAAGTCCTTCCCTGATGTTTTCAATGGAGTTGGCGTATGAGATACGGATATAGCCTTCGCAGTTTGGTCCAAAGTCAATCCCCGGGGCCACGGCTACCCCCGCCTTCTCCAGGCACTCAAAAGCAAATGAATAGGAATCGTCTGTATACTCCTTAATATTAGCCAACACATAAAAGGCTCCGGTGGGAAGGACGGTGGGGGCAATCCCCATTTTACCCAGCCTCTCCAGCAGGTAGCGCCGCCTTTTATCATATGTTGACACCATGTCTGACACATGTGAGTCACAATCCCTTAGCGCCGCTATGGCGGCCGACTGGATGAATGAACAGGCACTGATAAACAAATTCTGCTGCAGGATTTGCATGGTGCGCATCATCTTCTGCGGAGCAATCACATAACCCAACCGCCAGCCAGTCATCGCGTATTTTTTTGAGAAGCCGTTAATGACAAAAGCCTGGTCGGTAAACTCGAGAATTGAATGGTCTTTCCCCTCGTAAGTCAGTCCATGGTAGATTTCATCGGAGATAAGAAAGCGGTTTTCTGAAGCAAGTGAGGCCATTTCAGATAATTCCGCGGCTGAGAACACATTTCCGGTCGGGTTGGCAGGGGAGTTAACCATTATGGCACGGACCCTGTCAGAAAGCCTGTGTTCAATTTCGCTTTTTCTGTACTTAAACCCGTCCTCTTCACGCACAGGCACACAGACAGGGTTACCACCCGCAAACTTAATGTGGTTGGGATAACAGGCATAATAGGGATCGGAAATAATCACATCGTCGCCATCGTTTAAAAGGGCTGAAAAAATTAATAACATCGCCGGCGAAGTGCCTGAGGTGACCAGCACCTGTTCTGGCGAAATTTTTACATTATATATGCGCAGGTAGTAGTCTGCTATTTCCTCCCTCAGCTCTGTCTTACCCAGGCTGTGGGTGTAGTGCGTATCATTCTCCCTCAGTGCCTTTAGCATGGCCTCTTTTACAGGTTCAGGCGTGTCAAAGTCCGGCTCTCCAATCTCCAGGTGTACGATATGCCTTCCGGCTGCTTCCAGCTGCTGTGCCTTTTCCAGCACGTCCATTACAATAAAAGGTGATATTCCGCAGGAGCGGCTCTCTTTTCGCTGTCCGTTCATTAAATCTCCCCGTTCCCTATAGAAGTTTAGTTAAAATATTATAGCATGAAACACGCTAACTTTAAAATAAATGCGGCAGAAATATTCTCCTGCCGCATTTTGCTTATTATTGAGACTTGCCGAAAAACTCAAAAACACCTTGCTTGATCAACGATTCCCGGCGCGGGCCAGAAGTTTTTTCCAGCCGTGTTCTACACTATTTTGAATCTTTTCGTGGTCAGCAGCTGTCAGTGTGGAGAACCGGCGCTGCGGACGCAGGTAATCAGCAACAGGCAAAAGCTTCTCCGGTTTATGGCTCAGTGTTACAAATTCTCCGTCTTCCAGCTCGTAGAGTGGGAACACCCCGGTCTCAACTGCCAGCCGCGAAAGTTCAATGGTCTCGTCGCTCTCTATACCCCAGCCGGGAGGACATGGACTGAGCAGGTGAAAGAACCTGAAGCCTTTAATTGTCCCGGCTTTGGAGAATTTGGCCAGCAGGTCCCGGGGGTAGGCAACCGTGGCCGTGGCAGCGTAAGGGATGGCGTGAGCGGCAATAATGGACATAATATCCTTTTTTGGAGTGGGCTTTGCCAGCGGTGCCGGAGTGGTGTTGGACTGTGAACCGTAGGGGGAGGCTGAACTGCGCTGCATTCCTGTGTTCATATAGGCTTCATTGTCATAGCAGACAAAGATAATATCCTCATTGCGCTCAGCTGCCGCAGACAATCCCTGCAAGCCAATATCAAAAGTGCCGCCGTCACCGGCAAGCACCAGTACCTGTGTCTGGTCGTCTCCGGCCGCAGTCAGGCCCCGCTTCAGACCGCTGCCAACAGCGGCTGAACTGGGAAAAGGACAATGATAAACATTGAGGTCCAGAGTCCGCAGAGGAGGCTGCCCGGCAATAATACTGAAGCAGGAGGCAGTAATGACAAAAACAGTCTTTTTGCCAAGGGCCTTTGTCAGGTAGCGGACGGATAAAGTCGCCGCACAGCCGGGACACGCAGTATGGCCGCAAAAAAGGTACTCTTCACGGGGCAGGTCATTAAAAACTTGCAGCTTCATAATAATTCCACCGCCCACATAATTTTTTCGTCTGCCGCATAACCCGGGGCGGCAGCCAATGCTTTTTCCAGCATTTCAGGCGTCAGGTCAACCCCGCCGGCCAGGTTCAGTTCAATCACCTGGGGCGGGTGCGGCAGGCCATACAGCGCCGCCCGCACTTCCTGGGCAAAAATGCCGCCCACGCCCATGCAGACATTACGGTCTGCTACAATTACCCTCTCGACATGGGAACATGACAGGATATCTCTCACCCCGGCGGAAGGAAAGGGCCTGAACTGCTTAACCCGCAGCAATGCTTCCTCCCTGCCGGGCACAGTAAGAAAGCTTTTAATCGTTTGGGCCATACCGCCGGCAGTGAGAAATAATGTGCCGGCTTGTTTTGGGCCAAAGTACTCCACAGCTTCGTAGCTTCGCCCAAACGCACGGTAAAATTCTTGATCCAACAATTCATATTTTTCGCCCGCCATCTCTGTAGCCCTATAGCGGACATTGAGCAGGCGGGCCATAGCCTCGGCAGAGACCAAGCCGTGCCTGTTTTCAGGATTGTCTATATCAAAAGCAGGCTTGCGGGCAGGGGCCGGCAGGAAGCTGTCTACCTGCGGCTGCTCAGGTATAGCAGCTGCTTCATAGGTGTGAGAAAGATAAAAACCGTCATAGCAGACCATAACAGGCAGGCGGACTTCTTCAGCCAGGCGGAAAGCAAAAATAACTGTATCAAGTATTTCCTGTACGCTTGAACAGTAGAATTGAATCCAACCGGTATCCCGCTGGGCGAGGCTGTCAATTTGGTCGGATTCGATGCACCAGGGTGCGCCCAGAGCCCTGTTTGCATTTGCCATCACCAGCGGCAGGCGTGCGCCGGAAGCCCAGTGGAGGAGTTCATGCATATAAGCAAGGCCATGGGAGGAAGTAGCCGTAAAGGCTCGTGCGCCGGCATAAGCTGCTCCGATACAATAAGCCAGAGCTGAGTTTTCAGATTCAACACTGACAAACTCCCCCGTGTACTCGCCTTGGGCCCACATTTCAGCCAGTGTCTCCACTACGGTCGTCTGTGGAGTGATGGGAAAAGCAGAGATCACCTGTGTCCTCGCCAGTTTAACCGCATAAGCAACAGCCTGGTTACCGGTGATTATTTTCTGTGCCACTGTCAGCCACCTCCATTTCCAGGACTCCGCTTGGGCACTCTTTGGCACAAATGCCGCAACCCTTGCAGTAATCAAGGAGAAAATCCAGGTCTGCCCCGGAGTCTACAGCCAGATCGGGACAAAACATCCAGCACACTGCACAGCCATTGCATCTGCCGCAAGACAGGCAGCGTCCGGCCTCCTGTTCGGGGCGCTCCGACCGTCCCTGCCTGCCAAAAAGGAAGGGATTAAGGTGCTGATATGATATAACCTGCGCTTCCTCCTTATATACCGGGGGGAACACCTGGCCATCCACGCCCGCTGTTTCCATTTCAAGGTAGGCGGCAATGGCACGGGCACCCTCACGGCCGGCGGAAATTGCTTCCGCCACATTGCCGGGTCCGGTGCATAAGTCTCCGCCGGCAAACACTCCAGGCAGGTTTGTCATACAACCATCCAGTATTTTGAGATTGCTGCCGGCAAAGCCCAGGTCCGGCTCCTGGCCGGCTGCCGCCAGCAGCAGCTCGCACTCCAGTGTAAAGGAAGACCCTGGTATGACAGTTACCCCTTCTCCCCGCTTTGAAACCTCCGTCCTGACCATTCTGACCTTTCCCAGGCGGCCGCCGCTGCCAAGCAAAGCATCCGGCTGCACCTGGAAGAGAAACTGAACACCGGCCGCCTCGGCGGCACGTATTTCATCCTCATGTGCAGGCATAGCTTCACGGGTCCGGCGATAGGCGAGTACCACGCGCGCTCCGCGCAGGCGTGCCACACAGGCTGCATCAATGGCGGCGTTGCCGCCGCCGACCACAATCACTGAACCGGCTGCAGGCACACTCCGCCCCAGATGTACAGCAGCGAGGTAGTCCACAGCATTCATGATGCCCGGCAATTCTTCTCCGTCTATACCCAGCTGCTTTAATCTTGTTGCCCCGGCAGCAAGAAACACTGCCTGGTATTCACTTTGCAAAGCTTCCAGACTTATATCGCGGCCAACTTCAACCCCACAGCGAAACACAACACCCATAGCCCGCAGCATTGCCAGCTCCTGCTCCAATACAAGCCGCGGCAGACGGTATTCAGGAATGCAAAGAGCAAGCATGCCGCCCGCCACAGGTTCCCGCTCCAGAATAACAACTTCGCTGCCAAGCAAAGAAAGGTAATAGGCGCAGGCCAGGCCTGCCGGCCCCGAACCGACTATTGCAACTTTTAGGGGCGGGCTGCCGATTTTTTTTATGGAACCTTTGCCGGGCGTGAACTGATTATACCGCCAGGCGCCAATTTGCTTTTCTAAGTCACCAATGGCAACGGCCTCGTCTAAGTGGAGGCGATTGCATTTTTCCTGGCAGAAGCGGTAACACACATGGCCTGTGAGATGGGGAAAAGGATTGTAGCGTGAAACAACCTGCCAGGCGCCGGCCCAATCACCGTCCGTTAATTTTTCCACCCACTCGGCAATGCCATTGTGCAGCGGGCACTGTGCCGTGCAGGGGGATACCTTTTCACGTCTTACCGGCGTCAGAAAACGCCAGTCTCCCGTTTTATTTAACTGGACAGGCAATGTGCCCACACTGATTTTATAAGGCACCCCTGATGATTCTCTATAAGGCAGTGGCATAACACTCAAGCTCCCTTGCTCCGTCATAACCTGACTGTGCCGCCAGGAGATTCTTCTCAGTGCTGCGGGGCATCTTCTCACCGATTACTGCCAGCAGGGATTCAAGTGAAGCACAACCGCTGACGCGGACCAGCGCTCCCAGCATCACAGTATTAATAATAGGTATACCCACCAAGCCGAGTCCGCTTTGAGCTGCAATATTAGACGCATCTACCAGCCAGACATCAAAGCTGCGGCCGTTGCAAAGCCCCCAGGCATCAGCCTCTTTTGCACAGTTCAACAGGAGCTTACCACCTGGTTTCAACCCTTTGAGCACCTGTTCCCTGGGCAGGTTTACATCAAAGGCGACTACAATATCCGGCTGTTGAATCTGGCAGCGAGGCACATCCGGGCTGTCTCCTATCCTCACAAAAGATGTGACAGGTGCACCGCGGCGCTCGGCACCGTAAATTCCGAAAGCCTGCACATATTTACCGTTACGGTGAGCCGCTTCTGCCATTGCTGTCCCTGCAAATACCACCCCCTGGCCGCCCCGCCCGTGTAAACGGATTTCCGTCAGACCAATTTTCCCAGCCATCTTAATCCCTCCTAAATGTCGCTCTCAGTGACAAAAGCCCTTTAGCAGCATTTATTCTTTCTTCCGCCATCTGGCGCGCCACCAAAAACGGCGTCACGCCTTCCCCGGCCGCCCGCTTCAGGATCTGCCCAAGCCTGCCGCGTATCCTACCTACTATTTCCATAATCTCTCCAGGCAAATAGCGGGTCCTTTCATGGGCGATATAAATCAGGCCGCCGGCATTAATTATATAGTCCGGTGCGTAAATAATTCCTTTCTTGTGCAATTCATCTGCCATATTATCGCCTGACAATACATTATTGGCCGCACCGGCTACTATGCGGCACACTAACTCCGGCAGTGTCTTTTCGTTGACAGCGCCTCCCAAAGCGCAGGGAGCAAATATATCGCAGGGAACCTTGTGGATTTCCTGCGGCAAAACCCATTCTGCCTGCCACTCCTCTGCCAGTTTCCGGCAATTTATATCTATGTCAGTTACAATCAGGCGTGCACCCTCAGACTTTAAGTATTCACAAAGCACACGTCCCACGCTGCCGAGGCCCTGTACCGCAATTGTCAGGTCTGCAAGTTCGGGTGAGCCGAATTCAGCTTCCGCACAAGCTTTCATCCCTTGCCAGACACCATAAGCTGTTGCAGGCGACGGGCAGCCGCCGCAACCGCCGAAGGCAGTTCCGCCCAGTGCAAATAAAGTCTCTCTACGTATGCAGTCAACGTCATATTCGTTTATACCAGCATCAACCGATGTAATATACCGCCCTCCCAGTCGCTCCACAAAACGGCCGTATGCACGCAACAATGCTTCATTCTTAGATAGCGCAGGGTCTCCCATAATGACTGCCTTGCCGCCACCCAGATCCAGGCCTGCCGCCGCGGACTTGTAGGTCATGGCCCTGGCAAGACTTACAGCATCCTGCAAAGCCTCTTCCTCATTGGCATAGACTTTCATCCTGGTGCCACCCATGGCGGGACCAAGAGTAGTATCGTGAATAGCTATTATCGCCTTCAGCCCGGTTCTCTTATCATTGCAGAATACCAACTCTTCAAGGCCGAAACTATCCATACTGCTGAAAACCATCCCGAGCGCCTCCTTTTTCTGAATATTTTTGCTAATTATTGCACACCATGCACTTTCTTGCAGGCAACAACCTGCAGGATTTTTTGCCATCTCTGCATTCTAGCCCTTTTTCTTTACTATAGCAGCGTGTTCCCGCGTCTTACTTCTATACTACGCAAGTACCATGCCAATTGATAAAAGAAGTGTTCTGTTTTTTATTTTTTATAAATAAAAAGGCACGCCCTACAGCGGCGTGCTAATTCTAACGGCGATGGGCTACAACGTCCATCATTTAATCCTTGATATCATACTTATCCAGCTTATTATACAGGTTGCGGATAGAGATTCCCAGCCGCTTTGATGCTTCTGTCTTATTACCCCCGGCTGCACGCAGCGCGTCAGACAGTATTCCCCTCTCCCAGCGTGCATGAAGCTCTGACAGTGTGCCTTGCTTGACAGAGCAGGACTCTGCGGCGGCGGCAGCAGCTGTCGCCTGGGGGCCGTTCCCCAGGGATATCATCAGATGCCTGGCTTCCACAACCGTCTCATCACGCTTCAGATTAATCAGGGCACGTGCTATTACATTTTTTAACTCGCGGACATTGCCCGGCCATTGGTATTCCTGCAGCGTCGCCTGTGCTTCCGCTGACAGCATGGCACCAAGCCGGTTGTAGTCCTGGCTCATGCGGTTTATATAATATTCCGCCAGCAGAGGAACATCTTCTTTCCGCTCCGCCAGAGGCGGGATGACTATGGGCAGCACATTGAGCCTGTAATACAGGTCTTTTCTGAATTTACCGGCCAGTATCAGTGTTTCAAGGTCAGCATTGGTGGCTGCAATTATCCTCACATCCACCGGCACAGGCTTTGCCTCACCGACACGGACAACTTCCCCCTCCTGGAGTACACGGAGAATCTTGGCCTGCAGTCCCACATGCATGGCGCCTATTTCATCGAGAAAGACAGTGCCCCCGCTGCCTTCCTCAAAAATTCCTTTTTTTCCCCGTTTCCTGGCGCCTGTAAACGCACCCTCTGTATAGCCGAAAAGTTCACTCTCAAGCAGGCTTTCCGGCAGGGCGCTGCAATTGACACGAATAAACTGCTTTTCCCTGCGGGGGCTGGCTTCGTGGATGGCATGAGCAAATAATTCCTTGCCGGTACCGCACTCTCCGCGCAGCAAAACGCTGGCCGGCGTTGCCGCGGCCACCCTGGCAAGATCCACAGCCTGCCTGATGGCCGGGCTGTCACCGATTATATCTTCAAAAGAATACTTGGATTCCAGCTGCCTTACCTTTTGTTTTGTCCTTTGCAGTTCATCCATCAGTGCCCTGATTTCAGAAACATCGTGGATGATCCCCACACTGCCTCTCAATGTTCCATTCACATAGAGCGGGGCGCATGATACAAGCACATTGCGCTTATACGGACCCACTTTCATCGGCACACCTTTAAGCGGCTGTCCGGTCTGCAGAACCCTCATATGGACACTTTCACCCTCGGCTATATCCACTTCAGCAGGCTTGTTGAGCACATCAGTATCCCTAAGCCCCGTTAAACGGCAGTAAGCCTTGTTAAAAAGAATGCCGATACCGTTTTCGTCAACGACCGAAATGGCATCCTGAATGGAATTAATAATCGTCCAGAGAATTCTTTGCAATTCTTCAGCCGGTCTGTCCTGCCTCATGCCCATCGGTCTCCCCCCCCGCCCGTTATCCCATTATACCACAGATAAAAACAAAGCTTGAAAGTTATAACAGTCTTCGCACAGAACCTTGCCGCGATGTTCAAACTGTTCGCCTTGGGGTATTACTTCTTCACATCTTTCGCACTTCATAAGCGATTACCCCCTCTTTTTGCACTCTTACGGCTGACGCTCAGTGATAATTTCGCCGTAGCAAGCGGCAATCCCTACAAATTATCTGCCTGCAGCTTTCCCGGTAAGGTTTTCTATGGTTATTTTAAAGACAAGTACTGACGATGCCTCTTTCTCAGAAAAGGAGTATGTCAAGTCGGGGTCATACTGTTTTAGAATGCAGGTAAGTCCATACAGTTTTTCTTCGCTTTCTTCCACTATTTCGGCTTTTCCTTCACCGATAACAGAGAAATATCTCACACTCCAATTGCACGGCCTCTCACCCTTTACAATTTCAACCTCCTGCTCAAATTCAAAGCAAACACTGGGATTGTTTTTCAGGATTTCAATCTTTCTACCTTCGGATGCTGAGTGGAAATACAGGTTCTTGCCGTCAAAACCAAAACTAAGCGGCAGTAGGTACGGCCTTAAGCCGTCTGCCATTGCAACCCTGCACACACTGGCATTGTTAATAACCTCGTGCAGCCTATTTATATCTGTAATCTGTCTTTCTTTTCTTCTCATTTTATACATCCCTTCCCTGTTTCAGCTTTTTACTGCACTAATAGTTTTTTAGTTTGCAGTAAAACTGTAGGTCCTGACGCAAACAGGCTTCTGTTGGCAACAAGCCCGAGGTAAGTAGGAAGAAGGCTGAGAAATATTAAACCTGCCAGGCCTGCAAAAGATACCGGCAAACCGGTTGACTGGTTGAAAGCAATTACCAGGTACCAGCCATAAGCAGATACACTTATTAACATGGCGGCCCAAGTCATTTTATACACCGCCCGCAGATAAATTTAATACCCTCACCCTGGAGGCAGGGAGGCTGGCCAGTTTTTCGTCAGTATAAAAAAATGCCTGGCCGGGCGCGGTTACAGATGCCTTATCCCAACTCGGGGGTGGACTGTGATAGCAGATAATATAGGTTAGAGTACTTGCCGGGACGGACTGTACTTTCAACCACAGTTTTTCCTGCAGCTCCCCGTAGGCCCGGCTCGTCTCATCGATGGCAGCACAAAACTTCAGCATACAGATACTGCTCTTTTCCAATCTCATTAATACCGTGGTATAAGCCGGATGGATCACCGACAAAAAGCTGGGGGGCAGGAAGGTAGTATACTCCCCGCAGCTTTGATTTGACCTGCATTTGTACAGAGATTTCTTTTTTACCGGGCAACCAGGCGTATGACACTGTGAAGCTGCCCCATCCGTTTCGGGTGTTAAATTTTATATATTTCTCTATACTTCTTTTCCAGATATTCAGCAAAATACTTTGGATTTATTTCTTCCCCCGTAACCCTGTGTAACAACTCGGCAGGCTTCAAAAGCTTGCCGTGCTGATGTATCTTTTCTTTTAACCACTCATTTATGCCCTTGAAATCACCGTTTTCAACGCTCCCATCATAGTCTGGTATTTCCTTCTTCATCTGGTTGAAAAATTGAGCTGCATAGATGTTACCCAGTGTGTATGAGGGGAAATAGCCAAAATATCCTTTTGACCAGTGAATGTCCTGAAGCACACCCTCCCCGGGATGGCCCGGTATTATGCCAAGGTAAGTTTGCATACTTTCATCCCAGAGACGCGGAAGGTCACATACTTTTATATCACCACCGATTAAGGATTTTTCAAGTTCATATCTCAAAATAATGTGCAAACCATATGTCAGTTCGTCTGCCTGTACACGTATTAATGAGGGTTCGACCCTGTTGGCTCCATGATAAATATTTTCAACGGAGACACCGTTAAATTGTTCCGGAAAAATCTCCAGCAGGTCATCATAGAACATCTCCCAGAAAGGCCTGCTTCTGCCGAGGAAATTCTCCCAGTATCTTGATTGTGATTCATGAATACCAAAAGAGGATCCTGTGCACAATGGTGTCCCTGCCAAATCTTCCCTGATGTTTTGTTCATAGAGGCCATGGCCTCCCTCATGTATTGTGGCAAACAAAGCACCTGTAAGATTATTAACTTCATATTTTGTGGTGAGCCTAACATCTCCGAGATTAAGTTTTATAGTGAAGGGATGAGCACTCTCATCCAGCCTGCCTCTCTTTAAATCAAATTGCATTTTATCTAAAATCTTCAGACTTAATCTGCGCTGCATGTCCTTGTCATAACTTTTAAGAAACATGCTGTTATCAGGCACATACCCTGATTTTTTTATACGACCCATCAGATCAATAATCTTTTCTTTTAAGTAACCAAATATTTTGTCAAGCTGTTCCGTGGTAACTCCTGGTTCATATATATCCAGCATAGCATTATACTTATGGCCATCATATCCCCACAGTTCCGCAGCTTCCTGCAAAAACTCCACAATCTTCTCAAGATAAGGCTTAAAAATAGCAAAGTCCCCCAAGGCCTTTGCTTCTTTCCATACCGCTTCTGCCTGAGTGGTTAATACAATATAGGCTTCATACTTTTCCGCAGATATTTTCTTAAAACGGTTGAATTTTTTTAAATCTTCCTTAACTGATACCTGGATTATCCGGCTTAAGTGAGGCATATTTTCCGGATTACTCAAAAATACCAGCAATTTTTCCATTTGCTCAGATATGAGCATCTTAAATGCTTCAGTAGAAATGGTCCCAATTACACCTGAACGTCCAATCACAGCTTTTTCAGGCGCCCCTGTCTGCAGGTCCCAACTCATTACTGCGGCGGCCTCTTCAAAATACTTTATCCTTCTACTCAGGCTCTGATATTCCTTTACAGCGTCATTAATATTCAAATTCGACCCTCCTGTAATTAAAAATATTTAATTCCTTAAGTGTTTTCCTCAGCAAATAAATATCTATAGCATATTTCTATATAAACTCAAATTTTACCTCTATTGGAAAACAATCTTTGTTTCCTTTATTTATTTAACCATTCAGCATAGAAATATCCGCACCCATAAAACAAAATTACCCGCTCATATTTCTGGACAGGGCCATACACAACGTGTAGAATAAAATAAAGAAAATTAAGAAAAGGAGCAGGTCATGAAATGGCTGAATAAACTGGAAAGAAAATACGGGCGCTTTGGAATTCCAAATCTTATGCAATTCATTGTGCTTGGCAACGCACTGGTTTACCTGCTAATTAACCTGGACCCCTCCCGGCAGTTAATTTATACTCTGGGATTGCACCCGGTGCTGGTGTTGCGGGGTCAGCTGTGGCGATTGGTCACCTTTATTTTTATCCCGCCAACGCTGTCCATACTTTGGGTGTTTTTTGCACTATACTTTTATTATATGGTGGGGACAGGCCTTGAGCAGGAATGGGGGAAATTTAAGTTTAATGTTTACTATCTGATGGGTATGCTTGGGACAATTCTCGCCTCGTTTTTAACAGGGAGTTTTGCCACCGGTTTATACCTGAATCTTTCGCTGTTTCTAGCCTTTGCCCAAATCTACCCTGAATTTCAAATTCACCTCTTTATGGTAATTCCTGTTAAAGTTAAATACCTTGCCTGGCTTAATTGGGGAATCATAGCATATACCTTACTTTTTGGCATGATGGGCACAAAGGTACTGGCCCTGGTACCCGTTGTCAACTACCTTATTTTTTTTGGCAACGATATCATCAAAGATCTGAACAGGCGCAAACAGGTCCAGCAAAACCGCAAGCGATTCTTTTCTGAGGTTAGAAAAGCAAATCAAAACCGGTAATAACATTTTTATTTCAAAAAAGTATGGTGTAAAAATGATGGCTTTCAGCAAAAGTATTTGCCTGAAAGCCATTACCTTTTATAATTCGTATTTCGACGGGTTTCGATAATGTAAAGCAGCACTTGAACAATTATCCTGGCAATCAAAACACAGTAAGCAATAGGTAGAATCAACCGTTGCAGGTTGCTTCCCGGCTACACGAGGCTACGAATATGTTCCTTAGCGCAGTAAAGAATAACCGTATGGCTGACTCATGTGGAAAGGTGAAAAGATGTTTAGTCTCCCAGACTGCCCACCAAATCAGATAAGGGGAAATGAGAAGTGAAAACACTTGGCAAGACACATAACGGTTTAGACAGGTCACTTACCACAACCGCAGAAATCGCCCAGAAGGTACTTGAGGCATGGAAGGAAAAAATAAACGCTGGTTTTGTTCTGGGCGGCCGGGGGTTGCGCGATGATGACGTAGAGTTCCTAGCTGCGAATGAGGGAACCAGAAAGGTCAGGGTATTATGGGGGTTGGTTGGGGATGAATTACCTGAACCACTTGCCGAACTGTATAAGGTTGAAAAGTACGCCGACAAATGGGCATTACCCCCGGAAAAAGGCGACGGCATCGGGTATATTATAGAACATGAAAAAGCAGTAGTCGGGTTCGTGTGGGGAATTGAACAATAAAAGGCTAGGGCCAAGTGCGTTTCCCTGGAGCAAAGGAGCATTTGAGAAGGCAAAAAGCAACAATTGTTGGGTTACCTCGTTAGTCGCTACATTTTTTAACTTCAAGGTTTCTGATCACAGCATCTATCACAATACTCTGATAAGAACATAATCTCACAGAAATCTACCTCACCAACCATCCATAATCCTGCCTGCAATCAACGATATAGTCAACATACACTGTCTGGTCCTTAATCTGATACAGAATCAAATACCATTTCTCAACAAACAACTTATGATATTTATTAAGCGGTATAAACTCCGCATCCAAAAACGGAAAACGCTCCAGCAAAGTGGAAAGGGAGCGGATTGCGTCCATCAATTCATTCTTTACTTTGCGGGCGGCAATGGGGCTTTTCTGTGCCAGAAACCGAACATGGCCCGCCGGCATCTGACGGGCACGGTCGGAAACAATCACCTTATATTGAGGCTTTTTTTCCATGTTCCACCTCATCAATAATGCTTTCTAAATAACTGTCCAATTCGTCCGGTGTAGTTCCGGCGCGGCCTGCCAGACGATCTTCCTCAACCGCCAACAGTTCTTCACGCAGCTTTAGCATTTTTTCACGGCGGGTAAACGTATCTATATCCATAACCACAAGATCTCCCTCGCCGACTAATCAATGAGAAGTCACCTTATCTTCTCCAACATGCTTATAATCCATTGGAATGGTTTCCCTGGAGTGAAGAAGCGTTTGAAAAAGCTAAAACGGAAGATAAGCCTATTTTCTTGTCTATTGGGTATTCGTGAGTGCTGTTTATCGACATGTCACTGGTGCCATGTGATGGAGCGGGAGTCGTTTGAGGACACTGAAGTGGCTGAGGTTTTGAACCGGGTATTTGTGTGCATCAAGGTAGACGTGAGGAACGTCCTGATATAGATAATATTTACATGACAGTCTGTCAGTCCATGACAGGCAGGGGCGGCTGGCCTCTGACCATTATCATGTCGCCTGACAGGAGGCCTTTTTTTGCCGGGACTTATTTCCCCAAAGAATCGCAGTACGGGCGCATGAGCTTGGTTGGACTTGCAGAGCGCATTGAGAGGCTCTGGCAGACAGGCAGGGATGATATTGACAGAACAGCAGACAGTGTGGTGGAAAGCCTGCAGCCTATGTCCAGTGTACAACCCGGTGAGGCGCCGGGAAAAGAGCTGCTGCACACTGCCTACAAGGAAATGGAGAGGCTATTCGATGACAAACATGGCGGCTTTGGCACAACACCAAAGTTTCCCACGCCTCACCATCTGACATTTCTGCTGCGCTACTGGAAAAGGGCCAATGATGACAGGGCTCTGCAGAACACTACTAACAGTGAAGCAAAGTGGCTGGGAACTCTCCCAACCACTTTGCCTTTTATTTTAATTTTTCTTTAAACAGCCGGTTGACCAGTTCAGGATTGGCCTTACCCTTGGAAAGTTTCATCACCTGGCCGACTAAAAAGCTGATAGCTTTTTCTTTGCCGTTTTTGTAGTCCTGTACAGACTGAGGATTTTCAGCGATTACCATGTCAACTATGGAAGCGATGGCGTCAGCATCAGAAATCTGGACAAGGCCTTTCTCTTCTACGATTTCAGAAGGCATTCTGCCTGTGGCGAACATATCTTCAAAGACTGTTTTGGCTATTTTCCCGCTGATGGTGCCGTTATCCTGGAGCTTCAGGAGCTGTACAAGGTGGGATGGCGTCAGTTTTGTCTCATTGATCCCCAGGCCTTCGGCATTTAAATGCTTAGATATTTCACCCATTACCCAGTTTGAAACAGCCTTGGCGTCATGGTATTCAGCAGCCACTGCTTCAAAAAAATCGGCCATGGCCCTGGATGCTGTAAGAACGCCGGCATCATATTCCGGCAGGCCCCACTTTGACATATAGCGGGTACGCCTGGCATCGGGCATCTCAGGCAGCGTGCTCCTGATTTCTTCAACCCAGGTTCGTTCAACTATTACAGGGACAAGGTCGGGGTCGGGGAAATAGCGGTAATCATGGGCTTCTTCCTTTGAGCGCATGGAATAGGTGACGCCTTTATTTTCATCCCACCCCCGAGTTTCCTGCACCAATTTGCCCCCGGAGTTTAGCACCTGCGTCTGGCGTTCCACTTCGTATTCAAGGCCGCGCTGTACGGCCTTAAATGAGTTCATATTCTTTATCTCAGAGCGTGTGCCGAATTTATTGCTGCCGGCAGGCATGATGGAGATATTGGCGTCACAGCGCAGGCTTCCTTCTTCCATCTTTACATCAGAGACACCTGTATATTGGAGGATACTTTTTAGTTTTTCCAGGTATGCCTTGGCTTCCTGTGGAGAACGCATGTCAGGCTCAGAGACAATTTCAATCAGCGGCACACCGGTACGATTATAATCTGTGAGCGAGTAAGCACCATCATCAGAGTGAATCAGCTTACCTGCATCCTCCTCCATGTGGACCCTGGTAATGCCGATGCTTTTTTTGGCGCCGTCAACTTCAATTTCCAGGCAACCGTTTACTGCCAGCGGCAGGTCATATTGCGAAATCTGATAGGCCTTCGGCAAATCCGGGTAAAAATAGTTTTTACGGTCAAACTTGGCAAAGGGAGGAATTTCACAGTTAAGTGCAAGAGCTGCTTTTACTGCAAACTCTACTGCCAGCGCATTCAGAACCGGCAGTGAACCCGGAAACCCCAGGCAGACAGGACAGACATGTGTATTGGGGTCACGCCCGAATTCTGTGGGGCAGGAGCAAAAGATTTTTGTTTCAGTTGCCAGTTCAACGTGCACCTCAAGACCGATTACTGTTTCATATTTGCCCATTAAACCGTACCTCCTTTGGAGGAGTGTTGGGAATTTTCAATTCAAGTCCGCTGTTTTGTTCATAGGCATAGGCAACGCGCAGCACAGTGCTTTCAGCAAAAGGTTTGCCAAGCAGCTGCAGGCCCACGGGCAAACCGTCTATAGAGCCACAGGGCATTGAGAGGGCAGGCAGTCCCGCCAAGTTGGCAGCGATGGTGCATACATCATTCATGTACATGGTAAGAGGGTCTTCAACGGCGCCGGCAGGAAACGCCACTCCCGGTGTGGTGGGAGTAATAATTACATCGTACCTGCTAAAGGCATGGCCAAAGTCCTGCTTAATCAGTGTTCTCACTTTCAGTGCTTTCAGGTAATAAGCATCATAGTAACCGGAGCTTAAAGCGTATGTACCCAGCATGATCCGCCGTTTAACCTCGGGTCCGAATCCCTGACTGCGTGTCTTCCTGTACATTTCAATCAGATTATCAGCTTCAACACGCAGGCCGTACTGGACGCCGTCATAGCGGGCCAAATTGCTTGATGCCTCTGCCGGAGCAATCAGGTAGTAAGCGGGAATCCCATACTCGGTGTGTGGCAGGGAAATTTCATCAGCCTCGGCGCCCATGGAAACAAGCAGTTCTATTGCTTTGTTCACTGACTCCTTCACCCGGGGGTCGATACCTTCGGCAAAATATTCCCGCGGTACTCCTATCTTCATACCTTTTACATTACCGTCCAGGCAGGCTGTGTAGTCAGGAGTTTCAATATCTGCCGAGGTTGTATCCCGGATATCCTGGGCAGCAATTATATTCATAACAAGGGCACAATCGCGAATATCGCGGGTTAATGGCCCGATTTGGTCCAGGGAAGAAGCGAAGGCCACGAGGCCATAGCGCGATACTCGGCCGTATGTGGGCTTTAGTCCAACGACGCCGCAGAAGGCAGCCGGCTGCCTGATAGAGCCCCCGGTATCTGAACCCAGGGCAAAAAGTACTTCACCTGCGGCCACTGACGCGGCCGAACCGCCGCTAGACCCGCCAGGTACTCTTTCTGTGTCCCACGGGTTGCGGGTAGTAAAAAAGCCGGAGTTTTCAGTGGAAGAACCCATGGCAAACTCATCCATGTTTGTCTTGCCTGCCATTATGGCGCCCGCGTCACGCAAAAGCTCCACTACGGCGGCGTCGTAGGGAGGAATAAAGTTGTGGAGAATCTTAGATGAGCAGGTTGTGAGGATACCTTTGGTGCAAAGATTATCTTTCAGCGCCATTGGGATTCCTGCCAGCTGCCCTAATTCTTCACCGTTTGAGCGCCTGGCATCAATAACTGAAGCTGCGGCAACAGCCTTATCGTGAGTCAGTGTCATAAAAGCTTTAACTTCCCCGTCAATTTCGTCTATACGTGCAAAGGCCGCATCAATCAATTCTCTGGCGCTTATTTCTTTTTTCTGCATCATGTCCAACGCTTTGGCAACAGTAAGATTCTTCACCCAAGGCTCCTCCTCTAATCTATCACGCGCGGTACGCGAAACATGCCTTCTTCAGACTTCGGCGCATTGGCAAGCGCATCTTCACGCGCCAGGCAGGGTCTTATTTTATCGCTCCGGAAAACATTTTTCAAAGGCAGAACATGGGCTGTGGGCGCTATATCTTTGGTATCAACGCTGTCAAGTTTGCCCGCATATTCCAGGATGGCGTTCAGTTGTTCAGTATGCTGCTCCATTTCATCTTGTGTCATTTCCAGCCTGGCCAGACGGGCCACATGGGCCACTTCTTCACGCGTAATTTTCACCCGAATCGGCCTCCTTTGACTCACTGCTGCTTATTACCCCGGACTGCATAAACTTAGCAGTTGCCACTGCGGCCACTTCACCGCCTGGCAGGATTGCCCTTGCTGCCATTACATGTATATTTCGCTTCTGCTCTTTCTGCCAGGATTCAAAGCGAACTGTCACACCGGTGGGTATCTGTTTTCTGTAGCGTATTTCCATACTGGCGGTAAGGATGCCAAGGCCGCGTACCGTTAGGTGCTGCGCCATTATTTCGTCCATAATAGTCGATGTAATACCGCCGTGGAGAATTCCGTTATATCCCTGAAAACGTTCTTCTGTGTAAAAATCGGTGTAATATTTGTCATCTTCCCAGTAAAATTTCAACTTTAGCCCGCACGAATTATCCTCTCCGCAGGCAAAGCAACGATTGTCATCAACAAATCTCATATTTTACCCTCATTTCCGGAAGTTATAGCCATGGGTAATTATACCATAACCAGGAACAGCGGGCAACTTACAGCAGTGCTTTGTGCAGCAGTGCTTTGTATAATAAACTTTAGAAAAGAAAAAAGCGTACTCGCCGCTTTTTCGTCAGTTTATGCATTTATACAGCCTAAGACTTGTCAAAGAAATCTACTGACCCGATAATCCGCTAAAGGTGGCAGTTTTTTTTATTCCTGGTCGTGGCATTTCAGGCAGTTGCTGTAATTGTCAAACATGGCGTCGTGTGTTTCAGTGAATTCTTTATGACATTTTTGGCAGTCTGCAAACGGCCCGTCCACAGCGTGTGGTGTTGCCGAGGGGTGGGCATGACAGGTGGCGCAGTCTTCAAAATCGCCAAAGACTGTATGAGTTTCCCTGATGCCGGCATGACAAGTCATACAGTTTGCATAAGCACCACGTGCAGAGTGGGCAACTGCAGGTCCTGTCTGTGGGCCGGCAGGGCTGCGGTCCACCCCGGCTCGCACAAAATAAGCAAAGACAGACATTACAATAATAACAATAATCAAATAAACTCTTCTCATAACAGGCCCTCCCTGGTTTATATTGTTAGCGTTTCTTGCTGCGGCGAATATATACGCTAATGCAGGAGCATGCCTGTTTTATATTCCTGTTAACAGCTTCCTTTACCTGTTTAAATGTTATTATACTCATTGAATGTTTGCATACCGGCCGCTGCTACGGGTTTTTTACTGTCTCGCTTTTTTGCACGTTCCTAAGTCTCCAGCGTGTAAACTCAAACAGCGCAGCCATGGCAAGCACGAGCAAAATCACTGGTAAAATCCTGATCAGCACTGAGTCAGACCCTCTGATTGGGTTATCCGGATGCATCAGGCGCCCGCTGTTACTCCTGATTACAAGTATAGCGGCGGCAAAGACTATATTTGCGGCCGACCTGAGTTTTAACGTTCCACCCCTGCAAACAACTTCTTTTCCGATCCCCAGTATAAGAATAGTAACTGCCGCTATTGTCATGGGCTCCCGCCAAACCAGCCCGCCCCAGATCACCTGCATTGAGACCAGGGACAAAAGAAAAGACACAAACCAAAGGATCAGAGCCGACCAGCCCAGTTCCCTGGACCATAGCCCGAAAGCCACTTGCGATGTTGCCATGTGAACAGCGCCAAGGGCGGCGGCGGCATAAAAAGTGTAGAGACTGATATAACTCATGGCCATGTGTACATAGATCAGCTTAATCAGCTTGCCAAGGGTCTGTTCAGCAGGCGCAATCCATAATAGGATGGTGCTGACGGCAATAAAGAGTAAAATAATATAAAGGCCTCTTTTTTTGTCCATGATTTCTCTCCTATATTCCTAATAGTTGTTTTAACCCGTTTTCATCCATTATCGCCACATCAAGTTTTCTCGCTTTATCCAGTTTGCTGCCAGCCTTCTCTCCGGCAACAACATAGTCGGTGCTTTTGCTGACGCTTCCAGCCACACTGCCACCGGCCTCCTCAATCAGCTTTGCCGCTTCTTCCCGGCTGTAGCTGGGCAGTGTTCCGGTAAGAACGAAAGTTTTGCCGTGCAGTGGTTTGCTGCCGGCAACATGCCTCCCCTGTGAAAGAGCTACACCCCCGCGGCGAAGTTTGTCTACAAAGCGGCCGCTTGACTCCAGGGAAAAGAAGCTCCGCACGCTCTCCGCTATTTTGGGGCCCACCTCGGGCACTGCTTCAAGCTGTTCCTGAGTGGCTGATATTATTTCATCAAGGCTGCCAAAATTCTCTGCCAGCAGTTTCGCAGTGCGTGTACCGACAAAGCGAATGCCAAGTCCGTACAGAAGACGCCAGAGAGGTTGATTTTTACTTCTTTCAATGGATGCAAGCAGGTTGTCGACCGACTTGTCTGCTTTTCGTTCAAGTGTCAACATGTCTTCTTTTTTATCTTTGAGTGTATATATGTCAGCAGCATCCTCTATCAGTCCCGCCTCCAGCAGTTGAGCAGCGGCAGCAGGACCAAGCCCCTCGATATCCATGGCACCGCGTGCAGCAAAATGGGTTATCCTCTCCAGTATTTGTGCCGGGCAGGCGGGGTTAAAACAGCGCAGCGCCACTTCCCCCGGCAGGCGGCTTACTTCAGACCCGCAGGCAGGACAGCTTGCAGGCATCACAAAGGGGACCTCTTCTCCTGTACGTTTGTTTTTAACAACCTCGACCACTTCGGGGATAATGTCGCCTGCCTTTTGAATTATTACATAGTCGCCGATGCGCACATCTTTTTCACGCAGTATATCCTCATTGTGCAGGCTGGCACGCTTTACCACGGTACCGGCAAGCTCCACAGGAGTCAGTTCTGCCAGTGGGGTAAGAGTGCCTATGCGGCCTACCTGGACAGTAATCGCCTCCACCCTGGTCACCTTCTGCTCGGCCGGAAATTTGTAGGCGATGGCCCAACGGGGGCTCTTTGCAGTTGTTCCCAGAAGCTGCTGCAGGGCCAGGTCGTTTATCTTCACTACAAGTCCGTCAATATCATACGGCAGGCTGTAGCGCTCTCTGCGCCATCTCTCGCAGTATGAAACCACTTCTTCCAGGTCGCTTAAAATTACGATATCCGGGTTTACCCTCAATCCCAGGCTGCGCAGAGAGCGCAGCGCTTCATAGTGGGTGGGCGGGTTAAAGTGCGGCGAAAAGCCAAGCCCGTAGACAAACATATCAAGGTTGCGTGATGCGGCAACTTTGGGGTCAAGCTGACGCAGTGAACCTGCAGCGGCATTGCGCGGATTGGCAAAGAGGGGCAGGTCTGCCTCCTGGCGTTCTTCATTCAGCTTTATAAAAGAGGCGCGAGGCATGTAGACCTCTCCGCGCACTTCCAGTGTCAGGGGCTTGTGCAGACGCAGCGGGATACTTCTTACTGTGCGCAGGTTGTGGCTGATATCCTCACCGGACTCACCGTCGCCGCGTGTGGCACCCCGGACAAATACCCCCTCTTCATACTGCAGTGAGACGGCAAGGCCGTCAACCTTAAGTTCCACCACAAACTCCATTTCCGCATCAGGCTCAATGTTCCTGGCCCGGCGCACAAAGTCGCCCAGGTCGTCCACGCTGAAGGCATTATCAAGCGAGAGCATGGGAACACGGTGGGTTACTGCGGCAAAACCGGCGGCGGGCTGACCGCCTACGCGCTGTGTAGGCGAGTCGGCAGTCACAAGGTCAGGGTATTCTTTTTCAATTTGCTGCAGCTGTAAAAGCAGTGTGTCAAATTCAGCATCGGAAATTAGCGGTGAATCCAACACGTGGTAGCGCCAGTTGTGTTGTTCTATTTCTTTGCGCAGTTTTTCAGATATTTTTTTTGCGGCCTGTTTATCCATGGCACACCTCACTAGATTTTTCGCAGCGGGGCGTATCGTTCGATAACTTTTTTGAATCCCAGTTGTGGGAAATAGATGGTGAGGACATTGTCACCGTCGGTTAGTGTGTCCACCGCACGCACCTCGCCAACCCCCCACTTGCCGTGTTCTACTTTATCCCCCGGGCTTAAGTCCTTGACGCCGGTATGTGCTTTAATTGGCATGGTCGGAGCCACCGTGCCGTCGCGTGCAACCATTTCTGCAGGAATCTCGGAGAGGAATCGTGAAGGCGGGTTTTGCATAGCCTGTCCAAAAAGATTGCGGCGGCGTGCCCGGCTGAGATAAAGCCGCCGCTTGGCCCTTGTAATTCCCACATAGCAGAGGCGCCTTTCCTCCTCGATGCCGTCTGCTGTCTCAAAAGAGCGCAGATGCGGGAAAAGGCCTTCCTCCAGGCCGGCCAGGAAAACCACTGGAAATTCCAGGCCCTTTGCCGAATGCAATGTCATCAGTATCACCCTTGGCATCTCATCATCCGGCAGTGCGTCAAGGTCACTGATAAGAGCAAGCTGGGTTAAAAATGCCGTCAGGCTTTTGTCATCGCTTTCTCTGACAAAATTTTGTGCCACGGTGAGGAATTCACGCAGGTTTTCTTCACGGCTTTGAGCATGTTCCGTGCCCTCGGCCCTAAGTTCTGCAAGATAACTGCTTTTAATCATAACTTCTTCTGTAAGTTCATCCACACTTAAGTATTCCCTCAATTTAACCATATTTTCAAGCAGAGAGCGAAATTCCGCCACTTTTTTAAGGGCACCGGCACCAAGGCCGGCCTCTCCACTGTAACCAAGCGCTGTGTAAAGCGGGACAAGGCGCTCCCGTGCCAGTTCCTGCAGCCTCTGCACAGTGGTGGCGCCTATACCGCGACGGGGCACATTGATAATGCGCAAAAGGCTGATATCATCTGCGGGATTGTCAATTAGCCTCAGATAGGCCAGTATATCTTTAATCTCCTTGCGCTCCCAGAAACGAAGGCTCCCCACCACCTGGTAAGAGAAATTTTCCCTGACCAGGATTTCTTCAAACACACGGGACTGGGCGTTGGTGCGGTAAAGGATTGCAAACTGGTCATACTGATGGGCGTGTGCTCTTATTTCCCCGGTAATAAAACGGGCTTCCCCGTATTCGTCCTCTGCCTCAAAAAGCGTGACCGGCTCCCCGGCAGCCTGGCGCGTCCACAGTTTTTTCTCTTTGCGCCCGCGGTTATTTCTGACCACGTGGTAAGCGGCCTCAAGTATATTTCCTGTGGAGCGGTAGTTTTCTTCAAGCTTCACTACCCTTGTTTGCGGCCAATCACGTTCAAAATCCAGGATGTTCCTGATATCGGCGCCGCGGAACTGGTAAATTGACTGATCGTCATCACCGACAACACACAGGTTTTGATGCCTGTGGGCGAGCAGGCGAATAATTTCGTACTGTGCGCGGTTAGTATCCTGGTACTCGTCCACCAGTATATAACGAAACTTCTGCTGGTATTCTGCCAGAACATCGGGATGCCGGTTAAATAGTTTCACTATTAGCAGCAGAAGATCGTCAAAATCAACTGCGTTGCTCTGCAGCAGGCGCTCCTGGTAGCCCGTATAGACACGGGCAACATTTCGCAGGTAATAACTGTCGGCCTCTTCAGCAAAGGCGCAGGCATCGATGAGTTCATTCTTGGCACGGCTGATAGATGCCAATATGCCCCTTGGTTTTAACCTGGAGTCATCCATATTGAGGTACTTCATGACATTTTTAATAACATTTAGCTGGTCGGAATCATCATAAATTACAAAAGTAGTTTTAAAACCAAGGAGCGGGGCATGCTGTCTCAATAGACGCGCTGCGGCAGCATGAAAAGTGCATACCCACATTCCCCTTGTACTGCCAACCAGTTCTTCGACCCGCCTCTTCATCTCAGCAGCGGCTTTATTGGTAAAGGTGAGCGCCAGTATCTCCCATGGCCGCACTCCTTTTTTAGAAATCAGATGCGCGATACGATGAGTAATAACGCGGGTCTTTCCGCTGCCCGCCCCCGCCAGAACCAGAAGCGGACCCTCCGTACAGCAGACGGCATCCTGCTGGGCTTCGTTTAATTCATTATAGCTGTTGTCCATTATGTCCTCCTATTGCTTGACGAAAAAAAAGCAGCACTGGTCTGCTTAATCGTTACTTTTGTGAACCTGCTCCTCTTTCATGCGCTCAAGCACCAGGCTGTATCCACCCGCACCATAATGCAGAAAGCGCTTGACACGGCTGATAGTTGCTGTACTGGCGCCTGTTTCGTTTTCGATTTGCTGGTATGTCCTGCCTTCCTGCAGCATACGGGCCACCTCGAGGCGCTGGGCCATTAATTTTAATTCATTAATGGTGCATATATCCTCAAAAAAACGGTAACATTCGTCCTCGCTCTCCAGCAGAAGCAGTGCCCGGCACAGGTTGTCTACACTATCGCCTTTCAGTTTGGAATTAGTCAATTTACACACCTCCGGTGGTCGCTCACATTTATATTCGGTGTAGTACATATAAATCCTTCATCTTTGGTTATTCATTTCCATTTTTACATTCCCTGAAACTAAGTTTGAAGGGGATAAATAGAGACATTTTAAAAAAACAGACTTTTTTCCCATACTTACATAGCAAGTACTATGGTAGAATAAAATTATGACATGCCGGAGGTGTAGCAATGAAAAAACTTATTTGCCTGATACTGGTAGTATTTCTTTTTCTCGCTGCAGGCTGTGGCCGCAAAGGCAGTGTTCCTGGTGACAGCAATCCCAAAGACATCATACCTGAACCAAAAACACCTGTGGTTGTGGAAAAAGAAATAAGTTTGGATGAAATAGTCAGCAATATAAAACAGCTGGGTGAGACTCTTGTTTCTTTCAAGGGTGTATTGGAAATTTCAGTAGATTTTAATGGTTTCTCCGAGGCGCAGCAGTACAAGCTTTGGTACTCCGGAGACAGCCGTTACCGTATGGAGTGGGAAACAGCGGCGGAAGGCATGACGATCACAGTTTTTGACGGTGATAATTTATGGAACTATATCACGGAGGGAAACCTGGCCTATGTGATGAGCGCCGACATAGAGTTCCAGCAAAGTGAAACATTCTTCCAGGATCTGTTTGCCTACCTGCAAGACCCTGAAGAATATTATTCATTCAGCTACCAGGGTATGGACAAAGTGGACGGCCGCCAGGCCTATATCCTTGAAATTACCTCTAAGTCATACGATTTTGATGAGGCACTCCTCACATGGTGGGTAGATGCAAAAACGTGGTTCCCTTTTAAAGCTGAAACTGAAATAGGCGGCATGACAACTACTGTACTATACCTTGATTTCGTGCTCAATCCCGCACTGAACGATGAAGTATTTACGTTTATCGCCCCTGACGGCGCTCAGGTAATAGACATGAACGACCTGTTATTCCGCTGACCAATATGAGTAAGATCCTCCTGAGGGCGTATGTATACGCTCTTTTTTTATCGACAGCAAAAATAACCGGTCAGATGTATCAGCACTGATAGAATTTGCAGGGAATAGTAGATGTACTGGCCGATACAAAAAGAGCTGTGGAATTCGCCCGTGAATTCCCCGGCATAGACAAAGTTGAAGACAACCTGACAGTCTCTACCGACGGCGCCATAGACGACGGTGATGTTTACATGGAAGTAACCCAGGAACTCGGTGGCGACCCGGGTGTAGATGAAGAAAAGATACACTTTACTGTCAATAAGGGCGTTGTTACACTCCTTGGGGAGACAGACTCCCCTGATGAACGTATGGCTGCTGCCAAGGCAGCCGCCAAGGCCAGAGGCGTACGCAACGTCAACAACCAAATCAGCCTTAAATAAAAATTAGAGCCCCCGGCTCTAATTTTTTATTTACCATTCTCCACCTGCCTGCATCAGAGCCGACACGCAAGAAAGTCTTTCACCAGCACCTCGGGCCTGACAGTGCTGCGCAGCACTGCAGCAGGATGGTAAGTGGGGTAGATTTTATAGAAGGGACCATCGAACCAGCGTCCTCTCACATCGGCCATCCTGGCTTTGGGATCCAGGATGTTATGGACTGCCACCAGCCCCAGCGTCACAACCACTTTAGGCCTGATGATGGCCAGCTGCCTGTCCAGGAAAGGGCGGCAGGCTGCCAGCTCGCTGCGGCGGGGATTGCGGTTTCCGGGTGGGCGACACTTGGCGGAGCCGGTAATAAACACATTTTTTCTTTCGATCCCGGCCTCTGACATCAGTCTGGTAAGCAGATCGCCTGCACGTCCTACAAAAGGCCGGCCGCTTTCATCCTCCTTGGCACCGGGCGCCTCGGCCAGTATAAAAAGCTCAGCTTTGCTTGCTCCTTCCCCGAAGACTACGTTTCTCCTGGTGCAGGCCAGGCTGCAGCGTTGGCAGGTCAGGCAAATTTCCTTCAGGTCATCAAGATTGTCTATGCTTTGAATTTCCTCAGCTGTCCTCATGGCTGCCCCCTTACATCTTTTTAACACATATTCGTTACATCTATTCTTATTCCTTCTGTACAGGATGTATAAGCGAAACGGCCTTCTCCGCTGCCACCGAATCACCGTCCCGGGAAACCCGTCCTGATACAAGCAATGCTCCATGGGCAAGCACGCCATGGCAGCGCCTGTAGGCAGCCGGGCAAAACACAACTTCAGCAAGACCGCTCTCGTCTGAAAGAAGAAGGGTAAGCATTACCCCTCCGTCTTTGATGCGCCGCAGTGTCCCACGTCCCACGCGTGTGCAAAAATCAGCGAGGCTTACAAAATCTCCTGCCTGCCTGGCTGAGAAGATAGCCGCTGTCCCTTTACCGCCAAGTTCGCACACCAGGGGCAGCGCTGCCCGGATCGCTTCACCCTCAGGGATAAAGTTCCAGCCGCTCTTATTAATATGTGGAGGCAGAACTCTCACACCCCTGGCCCTTGCCTCCTGGACATACACCGCGGGACCGTAATAGCCTGAGCCGCTGCTGAGAAGCGCAGCATAAAAATCCACGGGGTAGTGGGCCTTAAGGTAAGCAGTCCAGTAGGAGACAAGCGCATAAGCTGCCGAGTGGGCCTTGTTGAAGCTGTAGCCGGCAAAACGGTAAAGGTGGTCAAAGATTGCAGCGGCCTCTTGCTCGCAAAGCCCCCTTGCCTTGGCCCCTGAAATAAATTTTGCGTGGTGCCATTCCTGCTGTGGACCCGAACGCCTCCCCATTTCGCGCCGCAGTTCGTCGGCTTCTCCCGGAGTGTAGCCCCCTATTTCGTGGGCAATCCGCATTACCTGTTCCTGGTAGAGCACAACACCGTAGGTGTCTTCCAAAAGAGGCGTGAGGGCTTCATGGACATAAGTCACTTCCTCTTTGCCGTGCCGCCTCCTGACAAATGATTCAAACATTCCGCTTTCCAAAGGTCCGGGACGGTACAGTGAAAGAATATGAACCAAATCGCCAAGGCATTCCGGCGCCAGCATCCTCAGCACACGGCGCATGCCCGAACTCTCGAGCTGAAAGCAGCCAAGGCTCTCACCACGCTGCAGTGAGGAAAAAACAGCCTGGTCGTCCTGGGGTATCTGCTCTACTGAAAGGTTAAGTCCCCGCCGCTGCTTTACGGACGACAGTGTATCGTGGATTATTGTCAGATTGCGTGAGCCAAGAATATCTATTTTTAAAAAGCCCTGCGCCTCCCCGTCATCTTTATCCCATTGCGTAAGAACCTCTCCCGCAGCGCCCCGGCAAAGGGGGAGCAGTTCTGCAAGGCTTGAAGCGCCGATAATCACACCGCTGGCATGAGTTGACAGGTGCCGGCAGTATCCTTCCAGCATTTTGGCCGCGGACAGCACCGACTGCGCATCGTGGCATCTCAGGGCGGCAGAACTGAATTCAGGGTACCTTGCCACAGCTGCCTCAATGCCGCCGGGGCCGGAATAGTTCACTACCTGCGGGTAACAAGTCGACAGCTGCAGCCTGTTCACAAGGCGCAGCAGATTTGACCAGCCGCTGCCGGTACGCACAAGCAGCACCAGCGGCAGACCGGGACTCATGCTTAACACTGACAGTGACAAATACAACAAAAAAACAGAGGCCGCACATGACGGCTCCCAATACCATTGGGAAATTCAAATCTGACTAGTTCAATAGTTTAAACCTGACCCCAAAGCATCTTACCTTCGTGGAAGACATATTCAACCACGCCTGTTTTATGCAGATGAGAAAGGCAGGCGGTAACAGTGCCGTGGTTTAAGACATACTGCACAGGGTCAAGCGTTCTGCCGTTTTGCATGGTGAGCGCGGCAAGCACTTCTTCACGTGTGCTGCCGCCTCCCTGCAGGATGGCAATTATCTGTTCCAGTGTTTCTTCAATCACTGCCGTATTCCTGAGCACTGTTGCAAACGGTTTTTCGGATGGTTCACCGTGGCAGGGCACATAATGGCCGTACCCGCTCTGCTGCAGTAATTGCAGCGTGTCCAGTGCTGCGGTGACGTCAGCGCAGTAGGGCATACCGTACTTGGCGATAATCTTCTCAGAAAAATAGGCGTCTGCGGTGAAGATGACGCCGTCGCCGGTCACCACGCCAAGCTGGCCCGGGCTGTGGCCGGGCAGGAGAATTATTTCTGCACCAAAACCGCTGTCGGAAAAAAAACCCTCTTTGAGCACTCCGTCCACCGGACAGCACTCTGCCATCAGGAACCGTGTGGCCAGATGCTTTGTCGGTGCGGCTGAGAACAGGTAAAATGGCTCAAGATAGGGGTTTTCTATTACCGCCTTTTCCAGTGAAGAAGCAAAAACCCTGACACCTGCCTCCTCCCGTATCACCGCATTGCCGCCGTAGTGGTCAGCATGAGAATGAGTGTTTATTATTACTTTGGGAAATAGATTATTGTCTCTCAGGCAACGCAAAATCTGCCTGCCGGCCTGGCGGTCAAGGCCTGTATCTATGAGCAGGCATTCTTTTCCGTTTATAATTACGCCTGTGTTTATGGCGCCGGGAATAAAATAAGTATTCCCTTTTACTATAGTAAGCTGTAAAGCCATTTTGCGCCCTCCAAAATATAAACAGCCGGGGAAACTCCGGCTGCTTTTCATTCATTTAGGCCGTTTCCCCAACCAGATTTTGTTCCTGCAGGAACTCCGCCAGTATCATGGCGGCTCCTCCGGTGATTTTCAGGCAGCGGCGAAGGTGGTCCTTACTCTCGAAGTCACCACCCGGGTTTAGAACGCGGCAGCAGGTACTGCCGAATTTCTCGTCAAACCTGTCGTGCAGCATACCCGCCAGGCTGTAAATATTGTCCAGTTTCTCGTCTATGCTGTCACGTCCTGTCAGCATGGCGAGCACCAGTTCAGAACCGGTGAGGGCGCCGCATGAGCAACCTGAACGGCCCATACCACCGCCAAAGACGGAAGCAAAACGGGCAACCTCCGGTCCAAAGTTGCCGGGAAGCAGGTCAAGATAGGCTTTCAGTACCGCCTCGGCACAGTTAAAACCCTGCTTGAAATACTCGCCGGCGGCATTCCTGGCTTTTAATGCAAATTCCTGGTCCATATTCCGGTTCCCCCTTTGTCTAAATAAATGCTGTACTATGAGACTTTATCGCGCATTGCCCCCTCAATCCACTTCACAATATCACCCGTGGACGTTCCCGGAGTAAAGAGCGCACCGGCGTGGCCGGCATTAATAAGTTCACGCATATCATCCTCTGGCAGAATCCCACCGCCGATGACCATGATATCTGCCGCGTTATTTTCCCTCAGCAGCTCATAGATTCTCGGGAAGAGAGTCATGTGGGCCCCGGACAATACACTGAGTCCAATAATGTCGACATCCTCCTGGATGGCAGCTTCTACCACCTGTTCAGGCGTCTGGTGCAGGCCGGTGTAAACAACTTCCATTCCGGCGTCGCGTAAAGCGCGGGCTACAACCTTGGCGCCGCGGTCATGGCCGTCCAAGCCCGGTTTAGCCACCAGGATACGGATCTTTCTTTCACTCATGTCCTTGACCTCCCTCATCCTAAAAAATCGGTTTTTCCTTGTAGACACCGAAGACCTCACGCAGGATTTGTATAATCTCACCCTCTGTGGCGTAGGACTTGACGGCGTCAAGGATATAGGGGAGCAGGTTGTCGCTTGTGCCTGCTGCTGTGCGCAGTGCCTGCAGACGATTGGCACACACAATATTGTCGCGTGTCTCACGCACTTTTTGTACGCGGGCTCTCTGCTCCTCCTCAATTCTGGGGTCAATCTTTAGAAGTTCAATTGCTAAATTATCTTCAGTTATATAATCATTGACCCCGACTATAATCCGCTCCTTCTTCTCTATTTCCTGCTGGTAGCGGTAAGCGGCGTCGGCGATTTCCTGCTGGAAGAACCCCTTGTCAATGGCGGAAAGTACGCCTCCCAGCGACTCAATACGTTCAAAGTACTTCTCGGCTTCTGCTTCCATCTGATTGGTCAGCGCCTCTACAAAATATGAGCCGGCGAGTGGGTCAATTGTGTTTACCACACCGGTTTCTTCGGCGATAATCTGCTGGGTGCGCAGCGCGATGCGGACAGCTTTTTCAGATGGCAGTGCCAGCACTTCATCCATGGAGTTGGTGTGCAGCGACTGTGTGCCGCCAAGCACCGCGGACAGCCCTTCAAAGGCGGTGCGGATAATATTGTTTTCAGGCTGCTGGGCTGTAAGTGAACAGCCTGCTGTCTGTGTATGGAAGCGCAGAAGCAGTGAACGCTCATCTTTGGCGCCGTATTTCTCTTTCATGCGGCGTGCCCAGATACGCCGGGCAGCACGGTATTTGGCAATCTCCTCGAAAAAGTCCATATGCGCGTTAAAGAAGAAAGAAAGACGCGGTGCAAATGTATCCACATCAAGGCCGGCGGCTATGCCAGCTTCCACGTAAGCAAAACCGTCAGCCAGTGTAAATGCCAGTTCCTGCACAGCGGTTGAGCCTGCTTCGCGGATATGGTAGCCTGAAATGCTCACAGTGTTCCATCTTGGCACGTGCCGGCCGGCAAAGGCGAAGATATCCGTTATCAGCCGCAGCGACGGTTCGGGTGGAAAAATCCATGATTTCTGCGCTATATACTCCTTGAGAATGTCGTTTTGAATGGTCCCCCCCAGTTTATGGGAAGCAACGCCCTGTTTTTCAGCCGTTGCGATATAGAGGCAAAGCAGAATCGCAGCCGGGGCATTGATGGTCATGGAGGTGGTTATCCTGTCAAGGGGGATATCCCTGAAAAGTGTTTCCATATCATCCAGGGAGTCGATAGCCACACCAACCCTTCCCACTTCGCCAAAAGAGCGTGGATGGTCGGAATCATAGCCCATAATCGTAGGCATGTCAAAGGCCACAGACAGGCCCGTTGTTCCCTGGCTGAGGAGGTACTTGTAGCGTTCGTTTGATTCTTTGGCGGTCGCAAAACCGGAAAACTGGCGCATTGTCCACAGGCGTCCCCGGTACATGTTGCTTTGCACGCCGCGTGTATATGGGTAGTAGCCTGGAAAGTTCAGGTCACGCATGTAATCTGTGTCTTTAATATCTTCCGGTGTGTAGAGCGCCCCGATAGGGACTGAGGAAACAGTCATAAAATTTGCCGTCCGCTCTTTTTGCAAAGCAGCGTATTCTTCCCACTTTTGTCTGGCCTGGCGGACATCCTCCAGGTCATTGTTTTGGCACATTATTTTACCCCCTTCATGAAACTTCCGTCAGACACTGCAGTTGTCCAGATTGATGCTGCCTAATATTTGAACAGCCGCCGTATAAGGGTCAAGTTCACGGGCCATAATGCGGCTGATCAACCCTTCGAATTCAGCACTGCCGGAAACCTGCCCCCAGACAGAACTTTTAATTCTGTACTCAACCAGGTCAATCACATCACGACGGGCTCTCTCTTCACGCAGTTTGGTGATTTGACCGCTCTCCTGCAGATATTCCCGGTGCTGCTGGATTGAAGCATACATCTCATCCGTACCGGTGCCGTCCATGGTAATAGTGCGTACAATTGGCGGCCGCCACCGGCGGTTTGTGCCGCCGAGGTCAAGCATCATGCTGACTTCCGAGACAGTACGGTCGGCGCCGGCCAGATCTGCCTTGTTCACGACAAAAACATCGGCTATCTCCATGATTCCTGCTTTAATTGTCTGCACGCTGTCGCCGCCGGCAGGAGTAAGGACAACCAAGGTTGTGTCAGCATACTTGATGATATCTACCTCAGACTGGCCAACACCCACTGTCTCTACGATAACAATATCCTTGCCAAAGGCATCAAGCACCTGTATAGCATCCTTGGTAGCCCTTGACAGGCCACCCAGACTGCCCCGCGTTCCCATGCTCCGGATAAAGATATCCTTGTCCAGTGCATGCTCCTGCATACGGATGCGGTCGCCAAGGATCGCGCCGCCTGTAAAAGGACTGGTGGGATCAACTGCTATCACACCTACAGTCAGACCCCGCTTGCGCAGAGTCACCAGCAGGCGGTCCACCAGAGAACTCTTCCCGGCGCCTGGAGCACCGGTGATGCCGATAACATAAGCCTTGCCGGCAAGGGGAAAAAGTTCGCTCAGAATGGAGTATCTTGTCACATCCTCGTTCTCAATCAGTGAGATAGCCCGGGCAGCCATGCGGCGATCGCCATTTTGAATCCCTTTTATTATCTGTTGTTGCATAAAGGACACCACCTATCGTTCCGTTAGAATTCTATACCCGGCCTCGCCTTGATGCCGCTGCTGAAATGATGCTTAATCTCTCTAACCTCGCTAACCAGGTCGGCAGCATCCATTATTTCCTGCCTGGCATTACGGCCTGTCAGCACAATATCCACCGATGATGGGCGGTTTTTGAGCATTTCAAGCACATCGGCAATGGGAATCATGCCATAGTCAATGGCAAAATTGATTTCATCAAAAATCACCAGACTATACTGTCCGCTTTCTACAGCTTCCCTTCCTGTTTTGAACACGCGGCGGGCATCGTCAATATCATCCTGTGTTAAATCTACACGCCTTATGATGCTGCTTCTTTCTGACTGGACTACTGTAAATGCCGGTAAAAATTTATTAATAGCTTTTATCTCGCCATATCCAGGGTCGCTTTTCCTGAACTGGACCATAAATACACGTGCACCGTGCCCGCTGGCCCGCAGTGCCAGCCCGAGGGCAGCGGTAGTCTTTCCCTTGCCGTCACCGGTATAAACCATGACAAGGCCCTTAGTCTGCTCCATATCAGTACCACCTTTATTATACCATTAATATTCCGCTGTGCAGCCGTATTTTACTTGAGATAACGTGCAATAACCAGGCGGTGGATTTCGTTTGTGCCTTCGTAGATCTGTGTAATTTTGGCATCGCGCATCATTCTTTCCACCGGGTATTCACGGCTGTATCCATAGCCGCCAAATACCTGCACCGCGTTGGTTGTCACTTCCATGGCCGTATCTGAAGCAAAGAGTTTGGCCATGGCTGACGCTTTGCCGTAGGGCATTCCCTGTCCTTCAGTCCAGGCTGCCTGGTAAGTTAACAGGCGCGCTGCTTCTATCTTAGTGGCCATATCGGCCAGCATAAAAGAAACCGCCTGGAAATTGAAGATTGGCTGTCCAAACTGTTCCCGGCCCTGCGAATAATTGAGCGCAGCTTCAAATGCTCCCTGGGCGATACCGGTAGCCTGGGCGGCTATACCGCCTCTTCCGCCGTCAAGAGTGGTCATCGCTATTTTAAAGCCTTCGCCTTCTTTGCCCAGCAGATTCTCTTTGGGTACTTTACAATCCGCAAAAAGAAGTTCACAGGTGCTGGCTGCGCGAATACCCATCTTCTTTTCATGGCCGCCTATACTGAAGCCGGGGAAGCTGCTGTCTACGATAAAGGCGCTGATTCCCTTTACTCCCTTGCTTTTATCAGTCATGGCAAAGACAACAAAAATTTCTCCCTCACCGTTGCTTATAAAAATTTTACTGCCGTTTAGGGTGTAGTAATCGCCCTCCAGTGTGGCAGTGGTCAGCATCCTGGCAGCATCGGAACCGGCGTTGGGTTCTGTAAGGCCAAACCCGCCAAGAGCGCTGCCCTCGGCAAGACGTGTAAGGTACTTCTGTTTTTGCTCTTCTGTACCATACTTCCAGATTGGCCAGGAGCAAAGGGAGATATGGGCTGAGAGGGTTACACCCATTGAGGCACAGACACGGGACAGCTCCTCCACGGCAATTGCATAGGCAAGAAAGTCGGAGCCCGCACCACCGTACTGTTCTTCCCAGGGGATGCCGGTGAGGCCGATTTCACCCATTTTATTGAAAATGTTTCTGTCAAAATGTTCTTTTTCGTCACGTTCAGCGGCGGTGGGCGCCACTTCTTTTTCCGCAAACTCGCGCACCATTTTACGGATCATTTCATGTTCTGGGGAAAGTTGAAAGTTCATCAATAAAGCCTCCTTTTCTTACTCAGGTTTGGTTTAAAAACCTTTCTGCAGCGCCCTTGCTATGACCAGGCGCTGAATCTGGTTGGTGCCTTCGTAGATCTGGGTCACCTTGGCATCGCGCATCAGACGCTCAACCGGATAACGGCGGGTGTAGCCGTTGCCTCCAAGCAACTGCACAGCCTCTGTGGTGACATACATGGCTGTATCAGTGGCATACATTTTAGCCATGGAAGCCTGTTTGCTGCAGGGTAGACTATTCGTCTTAAGAAATGCTGCCTGGTAGACCAAAAGCCTGGCGGCTTCAATGCGTGTAGCCATATTTGCCAGCTTAAAAGAAACCGCCTGAAAATTAAAAACAGGCTCACCAAATTGTTCGCGCTGCTTTGTATAGCGGAGAGCTTCGTCCAGCGCCGCCTGGGCGATACCCAGCCCTTGGGCGGCAATGCCGATACGCCCACCATCGAGAAGGCTCATGGCAATCCTAAAGCCTTCTCCCTCCTGGCCCAGCCTCTGGCTTGCCGGGAGGCGGCAGTCTGTAAAGATAAGTTCAGTGGTGATGTCGGCATTTAAGCCCATTTTCTTTTCTATGGCGCCTATGCTAAAACCTGGCGTGTCCCTGTCTGCAAGAAAAGCTGTTATACCCCTGCTGCCAAGGTTCCTGTCCACTGTGGCAAAGACTGTATAAACATCAGCGTGGCCGCCGTTTGATATAAAAACCTTTGAACCGTTTAGAACGTAGTCATCACCCTCTCGCCTGGCACTGGTGCACAGGCTGGCAGCATCGGAGCCGGAGCCTGTTTCTGTCAGGGCGTAGGCGCCGATATATTCCCCGCTGGCAAGCTTGCGCACATATTTTTGTTTCTGCTCCTCGCTGCCAAAATACAAGACTGGGAAGGTGCCTACTGATGTATGTACTGCAAGAATTACACCGGTGGAGGCACAGGCACGGGATATCTCTTCAATAAAGATAATATACGTTAAAAAATCGGCTCCTGCCCCGCCCCACTCCTCTGGGACAGGGACACCCATAAAACCCTGAGCGGCAAGCTTGTTGATATTTTCACGGGGAAACTGTGCTGATTCGTCATAGAAAGCTGCATAAGGGGCTATTTCTTTTTGCGCAAATTCATGAAACAGCCTCTGGCTTGCCGCATGCTCTTCACTTAGCTTAAAGTCCATTTATGCTTTCCTACCTTCCTTTAAACTCAGCCCTGCGCTTCTCCAGGAAAGCCGACATGCCCTCAAACTGATCTTCAGTGGCAAATGAAAGGCCAAACACTTCAGCTTCATAGGCCATGCCCCGTGCAGAGTCCATTTCCAATCCCTGGTTAACAGCCGACTTAGCCAGGCAAATGGCAACCTGCCCCTTAGATGCTATTTTTTCTGCGAGCTTTTTGGCGGCGGCCATCAGTTCCGCCGCCGGGTATACCTTGTTTACCAGGCCGATGCGGTAAGCTTCATTAGCATCGATCATATCGCCGGTGTAGATAAGTTCCTTCGCCAAGCCCTTGCCCACCAGCCTTGGCAGGCGCTGTGTGCCGGCAAACCCGGGCAGCACCCCAAGGCTGACCTCGGGCTGTCCGAACCTGGCATTTTCAGAAGCAAGACGGATATCACAGGCCATGGCCAGTTCACAGCCTCCGCCCAGGGCAAATCCGTTTATCGCCGCTATTACCGGCTGCGGCAGGTTTTCAATCTTATTGAAAACAGCTTGGCCGAGCATGGCAAAACCACGGGCAGCCACCGCGTTTAGGTCTTTCATGAAGGAGATATCTGCACCGGCCACAAATGCTTTCTCGCCGGCGCCTGTTATTATCACCACGCTCACTGAATCATCGCTGCCGATTTCAGTAAAAACCCTGTCCAGCTCCTGCAGCGTGGCGGCGTTTAAGGCATTGAGAGCCTTGGGGCGATTGATGGTCACAACAGCTGCATCGCCGTCTCTTTCCAGCAAAATATTCTCAAAAGACATCGCTTTTCACACTCCTGTCTCATATGTAATTTTCACAGTAATTATCAATCGTAAGTATAAAACCCTCTGCCGGACTTTCTGCCAAGCCAGCCCGCGGCCACATATTTTCTCAGCAGCGGGCAGGGGCGGTACTTTGAGTCTTTAAACCCGTCATAGAGTACTTCCATGATGGCAAGGCAGGTATCAAGCCCGATCAGGTCAGCCAGTGCCAGCGGCCCCATGGGGTGATTCATACCCAACTTCATAACTGTGTCAATGCCATCCACACTGCCCACCCCCTCCATCAGGCAGTATACAGCTTCGTTTATCATTGGCAGCAGGATACGATTGGAAACAAAACCCGGGAAATCGTTTACCTCTACCGGAACCTTATCCAGTTTTTTAGAGAGGTCCTCGATTACCTGATATGTTTCGTCTGCTGTGGCAATGCCGCGAATAACCTCTACAAGCTTCATCACCGGTACAGGGTTCATAAAATGCATGCCTATTACCTTTTGCGGGCGCTTGGTGGCAGCTGCTATCTGGGTGATAGGCAGCGATGATGTGTTGCTGGCCAGGATGGTGTGAGAAGGGCAAATGTTGTCAAGCGCTTCAAAGGTTTCTTTTTTAAGCAATGCATCCTCTATAATTGCCTCGATGACAACGTCGGCTTCCGCCCCGGCATCGAGGGTGAGTGTGGGTGTAATCCGCCCCATGACAGCATCTTTTTCTTCTGCTGTCATGCGGCCCTTTTCCACCCCGCGCAGCAGGTTTTTTTCAATTACTTTAAGGCCGCGCTGTACGAACTGGTCATTGATGTCACGTAAAACCACCAGATAGCCTGCCTGGGCACAGACCTGAGCAATTCCTCCTCCCATCTGCCCGGCGCCCAGAACCATTATTTTTTTAATCTCCATAGCTTCCATCCTCCTTTACTCTTCCAATTTAATAATAGTAGCTTCGCCCTGGGCAGCTCCGCTGCAGATAGCAGCCATACCATAGCGAGCCTTACGTCTTTGCATCTCATGGAGCAGTGTCATCAATATTCTACCGCCGCTGGCGCCGATGGGATGGCCAAGGGCTATGGCTCCTCCGTTTACATTAACGATTTCAGCATCCCACTCACCCAGCTTGATGGATGTCAGGGCCACAGCGGCAAAAGCTTCATTTACTTCAATCAAGTCAAGCTGATCCGGTGTCATGCCGGCTTTGGACAGCGCTTTCTTACCTGCCAGCGCCGGCACTGTGGCGATATACTGCGGCTGCGCCGAAGCCACTCCCTGTGAAATAATGCTGGCAAGAGGCTTTACTCCCAATTCCACAGCCTTTGCTCTCGACATTAAAACGAGTGCAGAGGCGCCATCAGAGATAGGTGGCGCATTACCGGCAGTAATACAGCCGCCTTCCTTAAATGCCGGCGGCAGCTTGGCCAGGGCTTCAAGGTTTGTACTGCGTCTGGGACATTCATCGGTATCAAATATTATTGGCTCGCCCTTTCTCTGTGGAATTGCAACCGGCACAATTTCCTGCTGCAGGCGTCCCGCATCGATGGCGTTAAGAGCCAGAGTATGGCTGCGCAGCGCCCATTTATCCTGTTCCTCGCGGGTGATGCCAAATTCATCCGCCGCGTCTCCGCCATGGACTCCCATATGTACATCATGCACTGCACACCACAGCCCGTCTCTTATCATGGAGTCAACCATCTGCCCGTTGCCCATGCGATAACCACCACGTGCTTTCTCCAACAGATAAGGAGCCAACGACATATTTTCCATTCCCCCGGCTACAATGATGTCCGCTTCTCCACAACGGATCATCATGTCGCCCAGGTTTACAGCACGCAGGCTGGAAGCGCAGACTTTGCCAATGGTATCAGAGGGGACCTCGACCGGTAGGCCTGCTTTAATTGTGGACTGGCGGGAGGGAATCTGCCCTGCACCGGCCTGCACCACCATGCCCATCAGTGCATAATCCACTCGTTCGCCCGGGATGCCGGCACGCTTCACTGCCTCTTTTATTACTATGGCACCAAGGTCAGTGGCCGGAATATCTTTAAGCGAGCCCAGAAAGGAACCAAAAGGCGTCCGCACACAGCTGACAATCACTGTTTCCTCCATTTTCTCACCTCTTTCTATACTTCATTAATCTGGAAAATACTCCTTGACGTCAGTATTTACCTGCTGCAAAACTCCTGGTTAGAAAAATATATACCTATTATTATAAAAATAAAAAATCTTACAAATATTCTATACACCCCAGGAAATTTTCGATGCATTTTGGAATTGACCCATTTTAAACAGGTTGATGCACATATGCATTTATTTCTATGTATTCCAGCATCAGCATCCTTTACTCTAGTATTTCGACTGTATAAAAAAAATTCCTGCTAACATTTTTTTTTGCACATTAAAAAGGCAGCAGTTGTATTAACTGCCGCCTGAGTACTGATTTTAGTTGAAGATGTTTAAGTTTCTTTAAAAAAGATTTAACAGCAAAATGGTCTTACTTTCTCAAAGGCGCCCAGCAGCAGTTGAACAGACGCAAAAACACGTTCAACTTCTCCCTGGGGGATTTGGCAGATTATATTACTGTAGAAGTCTTTGACTTCTCTGGACAATTCCGCGGCCGCCTGTTCACCCTTGGGGGTCAGCCTGATTAAAACAACACGGCGGTCTTCAGCACTGCGCTCCCTGTGCAGGTAATTATCTCTTTTCAACCTGGTTACTACCCGCGTCATTGTACTGATATCAAGGTTCATTTCAGAACTAAGCTGATTCATTGTCATAACCTTATTTTGATAAATGTTAAGCATTGTATAGCACTGGCTGAAAGTAAATCCATGCCGTGTCAAGGTGGCACGTTCAAACATTTGCAGTGTCCGCACAAGCTTTTGCATCAAGTCCCCGGCTTCATCGACACAGCAATCCTGCGGGCATCCGCACTGACAGTCATGCATAAGTTCACCCCAGTTTATTATTTGATTTAGTTGTATTATACAATTATATTTATAAAAAGTAAAGCCCTTTTTATAAATCCTTTTTTTTAACTTCTGCGCAGCGCTTTTTGGCCGATATCCCTGCGGTAATGTGCTCCTTCAAAAGTAATAACGTCCACTGCTTTGTACGCCCTGTCCAGCGCCTGCGGCAGAGTGTCGCCCCAGGCGGTTACACCAAGCACACGACCGCCGGCGGTGACTGTTTTTCCTTTTTTAAAGGCGGTGCCGGCATGAAAAACAAAGACATCATCCAAAGCTGCAGCCTCGTTGAGTCCGTTGATGGCCATGCCTTTTTTATAGCTCCCGGGGTAACCTCCCGAGGCCATGACCACACAGACTGTATGGTTTTCGTGCCATTCAAGCTGCTTTTCATGCAAGCGGTTGTTTATAACAGACATCATCACCGCGCAAAGATCGTTTTTCAGGCGCGGCAGCACAACCTGGCATTCGGGGTCGCCAAACCTGGCATTATACTCCAGCACTTTGGGGCCTTTTGCAGTAATCATCAATCCGGCGTAGAGCACTCCTTTAAAGATTATGCCCTCACTGCGCAAAGCCCGCACAGTGGGGTGGAGGATCTGTTCTTCTACCATTGTGAGCAGCTGCGGCGTCAGCACCGGTGCGGGAGAGTAGGCTCCCATACCACCGGTGTTGGGCCCACTGTCATTGTCATAGGCTGCTTTATGATCCTGGGAGGAAACCATGGGAATAACTGTGTGCCCATCTGTAAACGCCAGCACTGAAACTTCCTCGCCCTCCAGGAACTCTTCAATGATAACCTGGTTTCCGGCGTCTCCGAACTCTCTTTTAACCATAATCAGCTGCACTGCCTCTTGTGCCCCAGCTAAAGTCTGAGCCACCACCACTCCTTTGCCGGCAGCCAGACCGTCAGCCTTAACTACGAGTGGCGCACCTTTCTCCCTGATATAGTCGAGAGCTGCAGTGGCATTTGTAAAAGTACGGCTTTGAGCGGTGGGAATATCATACTTTTCCATGAGCTTTTTGGCAAAAACCTTGCTGCCCTCCAGTTGTGCGGCTTCGCGTCCCGGGCCAAAAGCCGGCAGGCCTGCTGCTGTAAACTCATCGACAATGCCTGCTGAGAGCGGCGCCTCGGGGCCAATGACCGCAAGTCCCACCCCGTGTTCCACGGCAAAGTTTATTAACTTTTTAACGTCTGAAGCGTCGATGGGGACACATTCGGCAAGGCCCGCAATACCGGCGTTGCCGGGAGCACAGTATATTTTCTGCACACGGGGGCTCTGTGCCAGCTTCCAGACCAGGGTATGCTCACGCCCCCCGCCTCCAACTACCAGTACGCGCATAAGTTCAAGCCTCCTATGTCAGTGTTTAAAATAACGCCGGCCCGTCATCATCATTGCGATGCCGTACTCGTCGCAAGCTTGTGTGGATTCCTGGTCTTTAAGCGAGCCTCCCGGCTGGACGATGGCCACAACGCCTGCCTTGGCAGCAGCATCCACAGTGTCCCGGAACGGGAAAAATGCGTCCGAGCCCAGCACGCTGCCCTTGGCTTTCTCACCGGCCTGCTCAATGGCGATGCGGGCTGCTCCCACCCTGTTCATCTGTCCGGCGCCAATTCCCACAGTCTGGCCATTTTTAACTAGGATAATGGCGTTTGATTTGACATGCTTTACAACTTTCATGGCAAAAACAAGATCTTTCATGGCCCGCTCATCCGGCCTGGCCATGGTAACAGCACCCCAGCCGGCAGAGTCTATAACCTCGTTGTCCAGTTCCTGTATCAGAAGTCCACCTGACACCTTTTTGGCATCAGTTACAGTTTTTTCCTGCGGTAGTGGGCATTTAAGCAGGCGTACATCTTTTTTTGCCATTAGTACATCCAGCGCCCCTTTCTCATAATCGGGCGCAATGATTACTTCAAGGAAGATTTCATTCATTTTGGCGGCGGTGCTGGCGTCAAGAGTCCTGTTTACAGCCACGATGCCTCCGAAAATGGAGACCGGGTCGGCCTCAAAGGCACGTTGGTAGGCCTCAAAGAGGTCACTGCCCACAGCTACACCGCAGGGGTTGGTATGCTTAACTGCCACAGCAGCGGGCTCACTGAACTCCTGGACAAGCTCCCAGGCCGCGTTGAGGTCATTAATATTATTAAAGGAAAGTTCTTTACCGTGCAGCTGAACGGCACCGGCCACACTGCCCACAGACGCCTGCGGTTCGCGGTAGAATGAAGCTTTCTGCTGCGGGTTTTCCCCGTAGCGCAGCTCCTGCACCTTGGTGAAGGGTAAAACCAGTGTCTCCGGGAAAAGAGGTGCTGCCGGCAGCTTTTTATACAGCCAGCCGCTAATCATGGCGTCATATTCCGCAGTATGTGTAAAGGCCTCAACGGCAAGGGAAAAGCGCGTAGCTTCACTCAAATTACCGTCATTCTCAAACTCTGCCAGTACGCTGCTGTAGCGGGCCGGATTGACGACAACTGCCACGTGTGTAAAATTTTTAGCCGCGGAGCGCACCATTGTGGGGCCTCCAATATCGATATTTTCAATTGCCTCATCCAGCGTCACGCCGGGCTTGGCAACTGTTCCGGCGAAAGGATACAGGTTGACAGCCACCAATCCAATTGGGCCAATCCCATGCTCATCCATCTGTGCCAGATGTGTTTCCAGTTCGCGGCGGGCTAAAATTCCACCATGAATTTTGGGGTGCAGCGTTTTGACACGCCCATCCAGTATTTCGGGAAAGCCGGTAATTTCAGACACGCTTTTAACAGGAAGTCCTGCATCAGCTATTGCCTTTTTTGTCCCACCCGTGGAAATAATGGTAAAGCCGAGTTCTATCAGCCCTCTGGCAAAATCAACAAGGCCGGTTTTGTCCGAGACGCTTAACAGTGCCAGCTTATCCTTCATCGATGATACACCTTCTCCCTTTTATGGTTACTTTATCACGCAGAACAAGGTCAATTGCCTTGGGGTAAAGCCTGTGCTCCACAGCATGAATGCGGGAATGCAGGCTTTCTGACGTGTCATCGTTATATACATGCACAGCCTCCTGCAGTATAATGGGGCCGGTATCGACTCCTTCATCTACAAAATGTACAGTGCAGCCGGTGACTTTAACACCGTACGCCAGGGCTTCCGCCACGCCATGCTCACCGGGGAATGAAGGGAGCAGCGCCGGGTGGATATTGAGGATTCTATGCTGGAAGATAAGTACAAAGTAAGGGGTAAGAAGGCGCATAAACCCTGCCAGCACCACAAGGTCAATCTGCCGCCTCTCCAGGTATGTAACAAGCCCCCGGTCATATTCTTCCCTGGAAGAGTATTTGTGCGGGCTGAAATATGAAGCCGCAATATTTTTTTTCCTGGCCCGCTCCAGCGCGTAGGCATTTGTTCTGTCACTCACCACCAGGGCTACGGTTCCATCCCGGATCACGCCGCTCTCCGTCGCCTCAATGATGGCCTGCAGATTGCTGCCGTTGCCGGAGGCCAAGACGGCAATTCTTTTCATCATTAAACCCATCCTTTACCGGCTATTTAAAACTGGTCCCTTCCTCTTTGTTTATGTAACCGATGACGCAGCAATCCTCGCCCTCTCGCTGCAGAACTTCCAGTGCCTTGTCCACATCGTTGGCAGGTATAACCAGGACAAAGCCGATACCTAAATTGAAGGTCCGCAGCATTTCGTTTTCCTCAATGCGCCCTGTTTCCTGGAGCAGCTCAAACACAGCCGGCGCCTGCCATGCGGAGCGCTCGATAACTGCTCCCAGTCCTGCGGGCAGGCAGCGGGGCACATTCTCCAAAAGCCCGCCTCCGGTAACATGGGCCATGCCGCGTACAGTCACATGCTTCATAACCGCAAGCGCCGCACGCACATATATCTTTGTCGGTGTAAGAAGTTCCTCTCCCAGTGTTTGGCCAAGCTCAGGCACATATTTATCAACAGTCCAGCCCGCCTGCTCAAAGAAAACTTTCCGTGTCAGGGAAAACCCGTTGCTGTGCAGGCCGGAAGAATGCAAACCAATCAGCACGTCGCCAGGCTTTGTACCCTCGCCGTTTACAACATGCTTACGGTCTACCACACCCACGGCAAACCCGGCCAGGTCATATTCGCCGTCAGGATAAAAGCCGGGCATTTCCGCTGTTTCTCCCCCGATCAGAGCACAGCCCGCCAGGCGGCAGCCGGCTGCCACTCCACCGACAATTTCGGCCACCCTGACAGGGTCAAGCCTGCCCACAGCAAGATAATCCAGGAAAAAGAGAGGCTCAGCGCCCTGCACCACTATATCGTTGACGCACATGGCCACAGCGTCCTGCCCCACTGTATCGTGCTTGTCCATCATAAAAGCAACTTTAAGCTTGGTACCCACACCATCAGCACCGCTGACAAGTACCGGCTCCTTATACTTATTAACATCCAATGCAAACAAGCCGCCAAAACCGCCGATATCTGCCATCACCCCGGGTCTGAAGGTGGAGCGTACATGAGAGCGCATCAGACGTACAGCCTCGTTGCCGGCATCTATATCTACGCCGGCGCCTTTATACGTGGACGCCACAACCGCCGCACCTCCCGTCATCTTCTTTATTCTCCTCAAACAGAAACTTGCCCCTGCTTGATATCTCTACCGGATAGGAGCCTGAAAAACAGGCTGTGCAAAAACTATCCTGCGGCAGGCCCATAGAGTCAAGCATTCCTTCATGGCTTAAATAACCCAATGAATCGGCGCCAATTGTCCTTGCGATGGATTCCACATCCAGCCTTGCACCTATTAACTCTCCTGCGGACGAAGTATCGATACCGTAAAAACAGGAAGATGTAACAGGCGGTGAACTGATTCTGACATGGACCTCGCGGGCGCCGGCGTTGCGCAGCATCTCTATGATTCTCATGGAAGTTGTGCCGCGGACAATTGAATCATCCACCATTATCACACGTTTTCCTTTCACAATCTGCCGTACCGGGTTCAGCTTCAGTTTTACTCCCAGTGTCCTCACTTCCTGTGACGGTTGTATGAATGTGCGTCCGATATACCTGTTTTTAATAAAACCCATCTCATAAGGCAGCCCCAGTTGTTCGGCTACTCCCGTGGCGGCGGAAAGTGATGAGTCAGGCACGCCTGTGACGATATCAGCCTCCACAGGCTGTTCAATGGCCAGGCGCTTGCCCAGCTGTTTGCGCACCAGATGCACGTTGCGCCCGTGCAAATTGCTGTCAGGCCGTGCAAAATAAATAAACTCAAAGATGCAGAGAGCCTGTTTACCGTTGGGAAATACCCTGGTGCTTTTTACACCGCTGCCATCGATGACAACCAGTTCCCCGGGCTCAATATCACGGATAAACTCTGCTCCCACCGTATCAAAAGCACATGTTTCGGAAGCAAGCACATAACCGTTCGCAGTTTTGCCAAGGGACAGCGGCCGGATGCCGTAAGGGTCGCGCAAGCCCAGTAGTTTGTCCTCTGTCATGAGGATGAAAGTGTAAGCTCCTTTGAGGACAGGCACAGCCTGCCTGACAGCGGCTTCTACATCTGTCTCCCCTGAGCGAGCAACCAGGTGTGCTATCAGCTCGCTGTCTGTGGTGGTCTGAAAAATTGAACCGCCTGCCTCAAGGTCAAAGCGCAACTCATGTCCGTTGACCAGATTGCCGTTATGGGCCACTGCCAGATAGCCGTTGCGGTAGCGGAAGACCAGCGGCTGGGCGTTAACGAGCAGGCTTGAGCCCATGGTCGAGTAGCGCACATGCCCGACACCCATAAAACCTTCCAGGCGCGCCAGCCGCGACTGGTCGGCAAACACCTCGGAAACCAGGCCCATCCCCTTTTCCACACGGACTTTGCGCCCGTCGGAGACAGCAATGCCCGCACTCTCCTGACCGCGGTGCTGCAGGGCGTAAAGTCCAAAACATGCCAGCTGTGCAATATCGCTTCCCGGAGAATAAATACCCAAGACCCCGCACTCTTCCCTGAACTTGTCCCCATCAGTCGTAATTATTCCAGGAAACATGCTATTGCCCCCCGCCATTTTTCATTTATTACTTTCAGGGGCAGGTTTATTTCATTCTGCCCGTCCACATTTATACTCAGAATATCTCCGATTACGCAGCCCACTGCCATGGCAGGGACTCCTTCCCGTGCGGCCAGTTCAAGCAGTGCATCCAGTAAAACTATTACATCGCCCTCATGTTTAAAGTCCTGTGTGCAGCGCCTGTCTATGTCTTCCAGCAGGCCGACCATCCCCACCGTGGGTGTGGTAAAAACAGCCTCGCCGTTTGTTTCGTTATAGAAAGACACATTGCCCGCATTCTCACCCGGTTCCCTGCAGCACTCGCTCGCCTTTAGTCGGAAATGTGCGCAGTACTTCTTTTGAATTTTTGTATGAACAGTGCTCCGACCACATCACGCTGTACATGCCAAGTTCCACGTAGTTGGGGTCGCGGTCGAGGATATCCGCTATCATATTGTACTCCTGGTCTTTAAGGCCCATTTGGGCCAGACTTCAGGCTTCATATCTTATCCTCCGTTTTAGTATCTCTTCATAAGCCTCTATCACACCGCCAAGGTCGCGTCTGAAACGGTCTTTATCCAGCTTCTCCCCGGTCCGGTCATCCCAGAAGCGGCAGGTATCAGGAGAAATCTCATCACCCAACACTATATCACCTTTTAAGAGTCCAAACTCCAGTTTAAAGTCCACAAGGGTAACATTTTTCTCTTTTAGGAAGTCCTGTAAAAGCTTTTTAGCCAGCATCTCAGTATCTGAAAGCTGTCTGACAAAATGGCTGGCCACTCCTTTTTCAGCGAGCAGTGTGAAAAAAAAGGATGAGATTTTGTTGTTGAGCACACCTTTGCCGGCAACGGTCTCTTTTTTCAGTCCGTTAAAGGCCGTGGCATCGTCCCTGTATTCCACTACCACCAGGTCCGAATCAATTGTGGAATATATATTTTTGGCCTTTCCCCTGTAAAGAAGCTCCCCTTTTTCCATCACACGTTGCTCCTTTTTATTTAAATTAAAATTAAATCCCCAATCTTTCCAGTATTTCATCTACCCTTCTCAGGTGGTAGGAATTGTCAAAACAGTCTTCCAGCTCTCCGGGCGTAAGCGCGCTCATGATTTCTTCATCTGCAGCCACTATATCTTTGAAAGGACGTTTGTCAGACCAGGCCTGCATGGCATAACGCTGTACCAGATCGTAGGCATCCTCTCTTTTCATCCCCTTTTCAACCAAAGCCAGCAGTAAGCGCTGGGAAAAAGTCAACCCCAGAGTCAGCTCCATATTGCGCCGCATGTTATCGGGGTAAACATGCAGGTCGCTGATGATGTGCGTCATTCTCCTTAACATGTAGTTGACAAGGATGGTGCTATCGGGCACAGTGACCCGTTCTGCTGAGGAGTGGGAGATGTCGCGCTCATGCCAAAGCGGCATGTTTTCCAGCGCCACCAGGGCATTGGCACGCACAATCCGTGCCAGGCCGGTAATCTGCTCGCAGTTGACTGGGTTGCGTTTGTGAGGCATGGCCGATGAACCTTTCTGGCCTTTATAAAAAGGTTCCTCCACCTCGCGGGTTTCGGTTTTTTGCAGATTGCGTATTTCTGTGGCCAGTTTATCAAGCGTCCCGGACACTATGGCCAGGGTGGTCATATACTCGGCATGACGGTCGCGCTGCAGCACCTGTGTGGAGACAGGCGCAGGCTCCAATCCGAGCTTCGTGCAAACGTAGCTTTCCACAAACGGGTCTATATTAGCATAGGTACCCACTGCCCCCGACAACTTGCCGTAAGAAATATTTTCTTTTGCCCGCTTCAGGCGTTCATGATTGCGTTCCATTTCAGCCACAAACAAGGCCATCTTCAGGCCAAAGGTGGTGGGTTCGGCATGGACACCATGTGTTCTTCCCATTATTACAGTGTACTTATATTGGCGTGCTTTGTCTCTAAGGACGTCAATTAAGGCGCGCAGATCGTCTATGATCAGGGAAATGGCATCTTTCATCACCGCTGCCAGCGCCGTATCCACCACATCAGATGAGGTAAGACCGAAGTGTACATATTTGGATTCATCCCCCAGCGATTCGGCCACGCAGCGTGTAAAGGCCACAACGTCGTGTCTCGTTTCTTCTTCAATTTCAAGTATCCTCTCCACACTGAAGCTGGCCCTTTCCCGGATAGCATCCACAGCCTCGCGGGGTATCACACCTAGTTGTGCCCATGCTTCACAGGCGTAGATTTCTATTTCCAGCCATTTTTTAAATTTATTCTCCAGTGTCCAGATTCCACCCATCTCAGGTAGTGTGTATCTTTCAATCACCTGCTTCACCCCGCTAGAATTAACTTTCTATGGTCTCAAGGTAGTTCCTGTAACCGTCTTTCTCCAGCCTGGCAGCCTTTTTCTCCACAGTAGCACGCTGTTCTGCCTTAAAATCAATAATTTTTTTACGAAGTGACGGCTCTTTTATACCCAGCATCTGTACAGCGAGCAGCCCGGCATTCTTTGCCCCGTTGATAGCAACCACAGCCACGGGGACGCCGGGAGGCATCTGGACTATGGAATAAAGCGAATCAACTCCGCCAAGTGCAGCAGTCTGCACAGGCACACCTATGACCGGCAGCTCAGTTACAGAGGCTGTCATACCCGGCAGGTGGGCAGCGCCTCCGGCGCCCGCTATTATCACTTCAATGCCGCGCGCAGCTGCTTCCTGTGCGTAGCTGTAAAGCCTGTCAGGCGTCCGGTGCGCGGAAACTATGGTCAGCTCAAAGGGCACCCCGAACTCCTCAAGCACATCAGCTGCCGCTCTCATAACAGCAAGATCCGAGTCACTCCCCATGATAATCCCGACAAGAGTTTTATTCATTAAGACTTTCTCCTTCCTGTGAAATCACACGCAGCGCCTGACCCGCTCTTGCTGCAACATCTATAGCCTGCGCCAACTTCGGTGCAGTAACAGTGATATGACCCATTTTGCGCAGGGGCGAGGTGATGCTTTTCCCGTAAAGGTGCAAATGCACGCCAGGGAGTGAAAGGGCAAGAGCAGTTCCTTCCAGGACGGCAGGACCGTAAAAACCTTCTTCACCAAGCAGGTTTACCATCACCGCCGGCTGCACAAGAGTGGTGTCTCCAAGCGGCAGTCCCGCAATAGCCCTGATATGCTGCTCGAACTGGGATGTCACACAGGCCTCGATGGTGTAATGCCCCGAGTTATGCGGTCTTGGCGCTACCTCGTTCACCAGCACCTCCCCTTGGGCAGTGACAAACATTTCAACACAAAAGACACCAACACCTGAAAAGAGCGACATTACAGACTCGGCCACTTGCCGCGACTTTAACTCAACAGCAGGCGCAACCCTGGCCGGAACCACACTTTGACGCAGGATGTTGTCGGCATGCTCATTTTCACTGAGCGGATAACTCTTGATTTCGCCAAAACGTCCGCGCGCCACCATGACTGATACTTCGCACGTAAATGGGATAAATTCCTCCACCAGGATTTCACAGCCGCCAAGCGACTCAAACTGCGCATCTAACTCCCCGGCATTCATGACAAGCGCGTTGCCCTTGCCGTCATACCCGCCGCGGCAGGCTTTGAGCAGTAAGGGGAATCCCAGCTTGGCAGCGGCTTCCCCGGCTTCTTTGCTGTCGGCAGCAGGCAGAAAAGACGGTACAGGTATATTGGCCTTTGCCAGGGCTTTTTTTTGAGTCAGCTTATTTTGTATTATGCGCAGCAGTCTCGCTGTAGGGAAAACAGGATAGCCATCTTCCTCAAGCGCAAGCAGAGAACTGCAGTCGATATGTTCAAATTCATAAGTTATAACATCTGCAGAAGCGGCAAGCGAACGAATGGCTTCCCCATCAGTAAAAGCCGCCACTACCTGCCGGTCGGCCACTTGGGCTGCGGGGCTCTCCGGTGTGGGGTCAAGCACTGTAACATGGAAACCCAGCTGCTTGGCTGCAACCGTCATCATCTTGCCAAGTTGGCCGCCACCCACTATAGCAATGCGAAAAGGCGGCCTGACAGCAATTCTGTTTAGCATTATTCATTACCCCTTAAAGGAGGACAGGGGGCGCTGAAGCGTCCCCTATCCGTTACTGGTTAAAGTACAAAGTGAGCAAGAGAAATGGCGGCCAGGATGTACATAAACCAGTGTACTTCCTTGCCCCGGCCCGCAACCAGTTTTACAATGGGGTAGGCCAGGAAGCCGGCAGCGATACCGTGGGCGATGGAGAAAGCAAACGGCATAACAGCTATTGTCAGAAAAGCGGGGAAAGCTTCGGTGAAATCATCAAAGTCGATGTGTGTCACTGCGCCAAGCATCAAAACACCCACAATCACCAGTGCCGGTGCGGTAGCCTGACCGGGGATGATGGCAGCGAGTGGGGTGAAGAAGAGCGCCAGTAAAAACAGGGCGCCAACTACCATGGATGTAAGTCCTGTGCGTCCACCTTCAGAAATTCCTGCCGTGGATTCAACATAAGTAGTCACAGTGCTTGTCCCAAGCAATGCTCCGCCCATGGTGCCCACAGCATCGGCAATCATAGCGTTTTTAACTTTGGGCAGGCGGCCATCCTTATCCAGGAAACCGGCACGGGCGCCTGTCCCCAGCAATGTGCCCATGGTGTCAAAAAGATCTACAAATACAAGGGCAAAGATAACCATGAAACCAAGGCTCATCGCACCGCGGAAATCAAGTTCAAAAGCGATGGGCCCCAGTCCTGCAGGTCTGCCCACAATATCGCCGATACCCGAGGGTATGGTTGTAACACCGGTAAACATACCGATAATTGTGGTTGCAAATATTCCAAGCAGGATGGCGCCCTTAACTTTAAGCCCCATTAAAACAGCCGTGATCAAGAGGCCGATGGCGGCCAGTCCCGGGCCACTCTCAGTCAGCGGCCCAAGCTGAACCAGCGTGGCAGGGCTGGCAATAATAATACCGGCATTCTTCAAACCAATGAGGGCGATAAAGAGACCGATACCGGCAGCCACAGCTCTTTTAAGGCTCACAGGCACCGCTTTGTCAATCTGGTCGATAAAGCCGGTTACGGCAAGCAGTAAAAAGACTACCCCGGAGATAAATACAGCAGCCAGAGCAGCCCGCCAGCCATACTGGGGAGCTACCACAAAAGCAAAAAATGCATTCAGGCCCATCCCCGGCGCCAGGGCAAACGGGTAATTGGTGAGAAGCCCCATCAGGATGGTTGTAAGAGCGGCCGCCAAAATGGTGGCAGTGACGAGGGCGCCCACATATGGGTCATTGACAGCGTTAAACTGCAGTGCATCGCCAAACAGCGCGCCTGCCTGGTTAATGCCTCCCTGCTGGAGTAAGAACGGATTAACAAAAATAATGTATGCCATTGTCATGAAGGTGGTTAATCCCGCTACGATTTCAGTACGGAAATCAGTCTTGTGCTCTTTTAGCTTAAAGAATTTTTCCAAGTCTGCAACCTCCTTGTTTTTTAAAGTAGCCCCGGATTAGTATGCAACAACTTATCATCTTTTCTGCTTGACTGCTTACACCCCCTTTAACAGGGCGCCTGTCCAACCCTCTGACTGCCAGGGGCGCCGTTCCCGGATTTGGCACAGCAAAACAACCAAGAAAACAAAAAGCCAAGACAGGTAGGTCAGCCGAGTGAAACCTACCCGTCTGGGCTTTTATCCCTCCGGTGTAGCGCTAGCGCCTGCGCCACTTGGACCAGCCCCGTCTGCACGGGCGGAACCCTAGGCGCACTTCCCCTCGTAGTCAGATAATTTACGGTTATCTGGTAGAGACTTTCAGGCCATATTCCCGAAGCTATACGAGTTATTCAGTTACCTTTAAGGTAACAGATTCGACATGGCCTGTCAATACTAGGAGGGAGTCCAATCGGGCTGATTGAGAAAATTGAATTATTCCCACTCTATGGTGGAAGGGGGCTTTAATTTCCTGCTCAAGCCCGTCAAAAAGCGCCCCCTCTTTGAGGACAGTCAATTCAGTCTTGCCATATTCCCGCTTACCTGCCGCCCTCACCACACCGCCAAGATCCTTGGCCATCAGCTGCATGCCGTAGCAAATGCCCAGTATCGGCACCCCCAAGTGATAAATACGGGGGTCAACCGCCGGGGGCACTATCCCCATATACGCTAAAAGCACCGCCTGAAAAAATTAATGCCTTTGGCTTGTAGAACTTCACCCTCTCCTGTGAAACAGTGTAAGGTAAAATCTCACAGTAGACGTTAAGTTCACGTACGCGGCGGGCGATAAGCTGCGTATACTGCCCGCCAAAATCAAGCACCAGCACCAATTCCTGGTCCAAATTCCTCCTCCTCCCAAGCATAAGTTCGTTTTCAGTCGCTCTTTCTCCTGCCAAACACATCAGGCTTCGACAAAAATTTCCTCCCGCACCGCTTTCTTGGTCTTAGTTTCCCCTTCCTTTATGACAAGATACATGGCAGGGGTATACGGGTCATTGCCTTTGAACCTAAAGCCTGCCCACACTGACACGGGACAAATATGGTACGGCTTTGGATACACTGCCGCCCTTACCCCCATTGAATGTCGCGAAGCAGGTAAAAAATCATCGTAAACTACCTGTTTACATATGCTGCCATATATGCTATATTATGAATATAGAACATATGTTCCGGTGATGATTTTACGAAATAACACTTCTGTTTTTTTCTCCGCGTGGTATAATTAAATTGTCCAACAAAGATTTTGGAGGTTTGAGTGATGGATAAAGTGTTAAATCTGATCCTCGAAAAGGTGACCGCCTTGGGGGAAGGGCTCCACAGAGTCGAGAATGGGCTGCACAAGCTTGAGCAGCGTATGGACAAGCTTGAGCAGCGTATGGACAAGCTTGAGGAAAACCAGGATAAAATGGCTGTTCAGGTCAGGGAACTTGATCGTAAGGTAAATATAATCTGTGAGCAGACAGCCGACCTGCTGGAATTTAAAACCGAGATGATACAGTTTAAAACCCGCATTGAAGAAAAAGTTAACCAGCATGACACTGATATTATGCTGCTAAAAAAAGTTGTTTGCAAATAGATAGCCGCAAAACGCCCCCGGTTTAATCTTAACCGGGGGCGTTTTTATTTACTTTCATTTGGGTAGCGGAAATGTCCGATGATCTCCCACCTTAACAGCGCATCCTCTTCCACGGCGACCCAGGCGTTATGTATCACACTAATGTTTTAGACCGGACAGGCAGGGATTAGTTCCCGCCTTTTAAAATAATAACTCCCCGGCATATACATTCAGGGAGTTATTATTGCTAATGTTTTATTCTCAGTCCGCAGGACGGGCACAACATGTCTTGCATGGAGACTTTCTTACCACACCCCTCACATGCTCCATCGAGGATGTCAGAGAAATAGGCTATTTCTGTTTCTCTTTCCGCCTTGAGCACACTTATAATCTCATCAAGTGATTCCGCGATATGGCCTGTATTGATATTCAGAGAAATAAGAAGGTAAAGGACTACAATAGCAATAACTAACGCGATTACCAGTTCCACTCTTTCACCCCCAGTGACGTCTTGCTTAGTTAGTCTTTTATTCTGTCCAGCTTACGTGATATATCTTTAAGAGTAGTATCGATGGAATGGATCTATACTTAATTCAACAAATTTTCATGTTTCCCTTCTTTACTCCCGCACGCAGTGTCAGGATAGTGACCTCACGTTTTGACAGGAATCTGACAGCCAAAGGGCCTCCCTGATCCGATTCCCCTGTTGATATAAAGCCACCCATACCCTTCGCATTGCTCCTATTAAGTGAAAGAGCACCTGCAGGCAGGTGCTCTTTCACTTGTATTAAATTACATTCCCATGCCGCCCATGCCGCCCATGCCACCCATGCCCGGCATTCCGCCTTTGTTTTCATCCGGCTTTTCAGCCACAACTGCCTCGGTGGTGAGGAACATGGCAGCGATGCTGGCTGCGTTTTGCAGCGCAGAGCGTGTGACCTTGGCCGGGTCAACAATACCGGCGTCAATCATGTTCACATATTCGCCTGTTACCACGTTGTAGCCCACGCCGTCCGGTTCTGCTTTGACACGCGCTACTACTACTGAACCCTCCTGGCCGGCATTGGTAGCAATTTGTCTGACAGGCTCTTCTAAGGAGCGCAGGATAATTTTTACTCCTGTCATCTCGTCACCGCTGGCGTCTATCTTTTCAATGTCCTTTATCAGCATAATATAAGCTGCCCCGCCGCCGGAGACAATGCCTTCCTCTACCGCAGCGCGAGTGGCGGAAAGAGCGTCTTCAATGCGCAGTTTCTTTTCCTTCATTTCTGTTTCGGTAGCGGCCCCCACCCCGATTACTGCCACACCGCCGGCCAATTTAGCCAGGCGCTCCTGCAGTTTTTCGCGGTCAAACTCGGAGGTGGTATCCTCTATTTGAACACGGATCTGGCCGATGCGCTTCTGGATCTCAGCGGTATCGCCGCCGCCATCCACAATCACTGTCTCTTCCTTGCTGACCCTGACCTGACGGGCCCGGCCCAGCATTGACAGGTCAACATTCTTCATATCAAGTCCAAGATCCTCCGACACCACCTGGCCGCCTGTCAGGACTGAAAGATCCTGCAGCATGGCCTTGCGGCGATCGCCAAAACCGGGAGCCTTAACTGCCACACAGGTGAAAGTGCCGCGCAGCTTGTTTACAACAAGAGTGGCGAGCGCTTCGCCTTCCACATCTTCAGCAACCAGAATCATGGGCCTGCCGGATTGGACAACCTTTTCCAGGATGGGAAGAATATCGTGAATGTTGCCAATCTTGCGGTCTGTCATCAGTATGTAAGGATCGTCAAGCACGGCTTCCATTTTTTCGGCGTCTGTTACCATGTAGGGTGAAATATAGCCGCGGTCGAACTGCATCCCTTCAACAACATCCAGGTCAGTGGTGAAACCCTTGGATTCTTCAACTGTGATAACGCCGTCCTTGCCGACTTTTTCCATAGCCTCGGCAATCAAGTTGCCGATTTCTTCATCGGTTGCGGAAATAGACGCTACCTGGGCAATGGCTTCCTTGGAGTCTATTTGCTTGCTCTGTGCTTTAATACCTTCTACAGCTACTTTTACAGCTTTCTCGATACCTTTTTTGATAGCCATGGGGTTGGCGCCGGCGGTTACGTTCTTGATGCCTTCGCGGATAATAGCCTGTGCCAGCAGTGTAGCAGTTGTTGTACCGTCACCGGCCACGTCCTGAGTCTTGGTGGCCACTTCTTTCACCAGTTGTGCACCCATGTTTTCAAACACGTCTTCCAGTTCTATCTCACGGGCGATAGTAACTCCGTCGCTTGTGATAAGTGGGCTGCCAAATTTTTTGTCAAGTACCACGTTGCGACCTTTAGGGCCCAAAGTCACTTTGACTGTATCAGCAAGTTTGTTTACGCCTATCTCCAGTGAGCGGCGCGCTTCTTCACGGAATTGAATCTCTTTGGCCATATTATTCTCAACCTCCCTGTTATAGTTAATTAGTGTAATGTGTTAAACGATTTTGCCAAGAATATCGTCTTGGCGCATAATTAAGTATTCCTGCCCTTCCAGCTTGACTTCAGTACCGGCATACTTGGAAAAAAGAACGCGGTCTCCCACTTTTAGGTCCATCTCCACGCGGGTACCGTTATCCAGCACTTTGCCGCTGCCTACAGCCATAACTTCCCCTTCCTGGGGCTTTTCTTTGGCCTTGTCAGGTAGGACGATGCCGCTGGCCGTTTTTTCCTCGGCTTCAAGCACCTTAATCACGACTCGGTCAGCTAGGGGTTTAATGTTCATTTGATAACCTCCTTTGATTGAATGGTATATTGTTATTAGCACTCACTGTCTGCGAGTGCTAATTGTCCCACTTGTAATGGTATATAAAATCCGAGCAGAACGCAAACCGTTCCACAGGAACCTAGATGGAAATTTAGCCATTTATCCTGCATTATCGTAGATTACTCTTTGTTTTCTTGGAATCTCTAATTTTTCCATTGGAAGAACAATGTTTATGATAACCATGGTGCAGGCATTTTATGCATCTGTTTTTCGCAAATCGGCACATTCTGCCGAGACTCCGCAGAGCACACCAAGAGCGTGCGGCAGTGCCGGCAGCACCACTTCCAGGTTTTCACGTACTGCGCGGGGACTTCCCGGCAGGTTGATTATCAGCGTCTGACGCCGCACGCCGCACACCGCCCGGGAGAGCATGGCGTGATGCGTCTTTTGCAGTCCGTATGAACGCATCGCCTCGGCAATACCCGGAACCTGCTTTTCTATCACCGCCAGTGTGGCTTCAGGAGTATTGTCGCGTGCTGAAAGGCCGGTCCCCCCTGTGGTTAAAACCAGGTTGACACGCAGATTGTCGCAGTATTCAATCAACCTGTCACGGAGAATTGTAAACTCGTCAGGAACCATCTCATAAGCCATTATGCTTCCGCCAATTGCCTCAATCATTTCTTTTATTAGCTTTCCGCTTTCATCAACACGCTCTCCGCGCGCACCCTTATCGCTTGCCGTGAGTACAGCCGCACTGAACTTATTCATCTTAAGCACCACCCTTTGTGCTGTATACTAACTCTCCAGTCTTTTCAGTATGATAGCCCCCCAGGGATTGCACCAGCTGTTTAAACTCAGCGGACCGCGCCGCCTCCAGCAGGAGAGCAACAGCAGAGTCCTCAAGGTAAGCCAGGGGGATGGCCAAATCGTAACGCTCTTTAGCAAGCGGCACAAAGTCCAGGCCCATGGAACGGGCGGCGGCCAGTACGCCAAGCCCGGTGTCTGCCGAACCGGCTGCAACTGCCGCGGCCACAGCAAGGTGAGTAAACTCTTCCCGTCCGTATCCGTTGATGGCAGCGGATTCAAGTCCTGACTCGTGCAGCCGAATGTCAAGCAATATCCTGGTCCCGGCGCCGCGCTGGCGGTTTATAAATGAAATATCAGGCCGCTCTAAATCAGCAAACCCGGTTATTTTTTTGGGATTGCCGGGTAGGACCATCAGTCCCTGCTCACGCTCCACAAGAGTAATAAGCGCCACCGGCAGGCTGGGAAGAAACCTTTCCAGAAAAGGCACATTATACTGCCCTGTCTCCTCATCAAGCAGGTGTACTCCGGCCAGGTGTGCTTCACTCCTCCGCAGGGCCATTAGTCCCCCGGTACTGCCCACGTGGGCAGAAGAGAGTGAGAAGCCCGGGTTGCGGCGGCGCAGCAGGTCGCCCAGCAAGTCAAGTGCTATGTCATGACTGCCGATGCAGACCAAACTGCGGTCAATTTCTTCACTTGGCCGCAAAAGCTCAACTTCAACCTGTTCCCCGGCCGTGAGTCCTTCCTTTTGCTGTGATATACGCACAATACCGTCGGCCCTGACCAAAGAGGTAATAATACCAGACCCGCGGGCAAGCGGCGTAGCCACATATCGCCCATTCACACGTCCTACTTTGACCCTGATCCACTCTTCCGCAGAGAGAGGTGAAGTAACCTGGCGGGAAAAAACCGCCGGCAATATAAGCCTCTTTGGCTCTGGAAGCCCCTGCAGCCTGAAAAGAAGAGGTTTAAGAAACAATTCAAGAGCGACCACAGCTGAGACTGGATAGCCCGGCACTCCGATAACCGGCTTGCCTCGCACAATCCCCAGAATTACCGGTTTTCCCGGTCTTACTGCTACGCCGTGGACAAGCACCTCACCAAGCTCTGCCACCACGTCTGCAGTGTAGTCCCTACGCCCGGCGGAAGAACCGGCATTGACCAGGACCACATCACAAAGGTCTGCGGCATCACTGACTGCCTGCCTGATCAAAAAATAATCATCTCTCACTATGCCTGTCCTCACTGCGCTGCCGCCCCACTCTTCCACCATAGACGCAAAAACAGTGGAATTAAACTCGATTATTTCACCCGGCAGCGGCTCTTCGCCCGGCTCCACCAGCTCATTGCCGGTGGGAATTACAGCCACCCGCGGGCGGCAGCGGACAGCGACTGAAGTCAGCCCCCCCGCCAGCATTGCCCCCGCATCCATACCTCTTATCTGGTGGCCGGCAGGAAGAAGCATTTCCGTAGCCACAATATCTTCCCCGATGGGACGCACATGCTGCCAAGGCGCCACAGGAGCATTTATTTCCACTTCATTTTCCAGTTCAAGCAAATCTTCAGCCATGATGACTGCATCATAACCCTGCGGCAGTGCGTTCCCTGTATCCACCTGGACAGCCGCCTCACCAAGTTGCAGACGCCTGGGCGAGGTTTCGGAAGCACCCGCCGTGTCAATGGCGCGTACAGCCACGCCGTCCATAGCTGCGGCGTGATAATGGGGGGAGGAGGCACGGGCAAAGACCGCTCTGAATGTGACACGCCCCACCGACTCAGTAACTGCTATTATTTCCTCGCCGCTTTGGCTCCATTCCCTGTCAAGAAAACGCCGCCTGGCTTCAGCGACAGGTATATTGTGCAGGTAACGCCGCCGCCTGTCTTTCATCTTTGTATGCTCGCTCGTCAAATCTCTATCGCCTCCAACTTTTCTCCCGCTTCCACCCCTTCACAGTCCTGGGGAATACGCAGCAGGGCACTTCCGCGCACCACGGTGGAAATGAGGTTAGACTGCCCAAGCACGGGGGATGCCCACAGCTCCCTTTCTTTACTATAGAGGATTGCCCTCACGTAGTCCTCCCGGCCGCCGGCTGATGACAGGCTCCTGTCAACCCTTGCCCACAACAGCTGCTGTAACTCCGAGGCTCCCTGCATCGCCAGCAGCAGTGGCCTCACAAACAACAAAAACCCAACCATGGCAGATGTGGGGTTGCCGGATAGCCCAAAATACGGCTTGTCCCCCGCCAGGCCATAAATCAGGGGTTTACCCGGCCGCATAGACACACCATGAAACAGTACTCCTGGCTTACCGAGGCTGTTTATGGCGTCTGCGGTCAGATCGCGGACGCCGGCTGAGCTGCCTCCCGATATAATAGTGCAGTCACAATCTTTAGTCTTATGCAAAGCTGCTGCCAGCGCCTGGGGGCTGTCAGGAATTATACCAAGCGGTACAGGCACAGCGCCCGTCTGCTTGACCAGTGCCGACAGCAGATAAGTATTGATATCACGCACCTGGCCCGGGGCAGGTTCACACTCCGGCGATACAAGTTCGTCACCGGTGGATAGGACAGCTACCCGCGGCCGGGTTGCCACCTCTGCTCCGGTACAGCCCAATGCGGCCAATAGCCCTATATCCTGGGGACGTAGAATATGCCCGGGCGGCAGTGCAGCCACGCCCTGCCTCAGGTCCTCGCCGCGCGCTATGGTATTCTCGCCCGGGGCAGCGGCACGGTGCACAGACACAGTATATTCATCTAAAAGTTCGGTATGTTCCACCATCACCACAGCATCGGCACCGGCAGGCAGCATACCCCCGGTGGAAATACGCATTGCCTCACCTGACTTCAGGGGTGCAGGCGCAGTAGTGCCCATCATTACTTCGCCAGTCACATCAAGCAGTGCCGGCATGGCCTCTGTTGCACCGAAAGAATCCCTCGCTGCTACCGCATAGCCGTCCATGGTGGAACGCGAAAATGCCGGCAAATCAGAAGGAGCGGTAATCTCCCCTGCCAGTACCCGGCCTGCCGCGTCGGCCAAAAGGACTCTTTCCGCCGGCAATCTGAACCCAAGCCCAGAGAGTATTTTCTCCCTGGCTTCTATCACTGTCAGTACTGTCAGCATATTAAAAGCATCCCAACTGGCAGCCGCGTATTTTAATTTTCCCTTCGTCGCAAGCTTTTCCTATTTCCCACAACCTTACCCCGTACTGTGCAGCTATTGTGTGTGCTCGGTCGCATGAAAGCTTGCCGTCCTCCAGGTTAGCGCGGATAATTTTTTGCAATTCATTGCTCTCCATTAACACCACCTCCAGGATATATTACCACATGTTGCCTTAGATTAAAATGATACGCCCCTGTCTGCTAAGCAAAATTTGACAGCGCTTTTTTACTCAGCCATAATGTAGTTAGAGATGGGGTGAAACAAATAACACGTTACCGACACCTGGTTAGGTACCGCCGAATCGCCAATAGCGTCGTCAAACACGGCTTCGGCCATCTGCTTGCTCAGATTGGGCTCTCTAAACTGTTGCCGTCAGTACGGCGCGCCAGAAAAGAAGAACCGGAACTGCTCTCTTTCTCGCGCTCCCGCAGGCTCCGCCTGCTGCTGGAAGAACTGGGGCCTACCTTTGTTAAATTCGGGCAGCTCATCTCAACTCGTCCCGACCTGCTGCCGCGGGACATTGTGGAAGAGATGTCGCACTTACAAGACAATGTGCCCGCGCTGCCATATACCGAAGCAGAAACAATACTGGAGCGTGAACTTAAAAGGCCGCTGCCGGAAATCTTTTGCCACATTGAGCCACAGGCTCATGCTGCAGCATCCGTCGCCCAGGTCCACCGCGCAACCCTCCATAACGGGGAGCAGGTGGTAATTAAAATCCGCAGGCCGGGTATTGTTGAACAAATGAATACCGACCTGGAAATCCTGCTGGATATGGCTAAGCTGACTGAGCGGCATACGTCCTGGGGCAGGGTTTACCGCGTGCGCGAAGTGATCCTGGAACTGCAGCGCGCTGTCAGGGAAGAGTTGGACTTTCTCACCGAGGCTGAAAATGCAGACCAGTTCAGAGCAAATTTCAATGCCCGGCATGATATTGTGATTCCCCGCATCTACTGGGACTACACAACATCAGCTGTGCTGACTATGGAAATGATGTATGGCACCAAACTAAACGAGCCCGCAGTACTTGCCGCCGCCGGCCATGACCCCAGCCTTATCGCAAGGCTCCTGATAGATGCCACCTATCTGCAGATTTTTCGCCACGGGCTTTTCCATGCTGACCCCCATCCCGGCAACTTGGCAGTCTCCGCCGACGGCCGCCTGATTTTCATGGATTTTGGCATTGTAGGCAGGATAAAAGGTGAGCGCAGGCGCCAGTTCATCCTGTTTTTACTGGGAATGGTCAGCCGCAGCTCGCGTCAGATTGTACGCTCCCTCAGTGACATGGGCATGCTTTCACACAGGTTGGACCGTAAGGCTTTGCGCCGTGATGTTGAACACCTGATGGATAAATATCTTGACGTACCACTGCACAAAATCCAGCTCGGCAAAGCGGTAAGGGAGATTTTCTCACTTTCCTTCGAACACAATATCAGGATACCGTCGGAGTTTACCATGCTTGGCAAGACCATAATGACACTTGAAGGCGTAATTGAAAAACTGGACGCAGAACTTAAGCTCATAGAACTACTGAAGCCCTACGCCAGCCGGCTGCTGCGTGAGCGCTATTCGCCGCTCTCGCTTAAAGAAACAATTTCAGAGCAGTTCTTTGAAGTTCATGATTTTCTTATCTCTTTGCCCCGCAGGTTGAGCGAAGTGTTTGACCGTTTTGAGGCGGACGGACTTCCGGTGCAGCTTAGCTACCCTGACCTGGATAAAGCTTTCAATCACATAGACCGCATGGGCAACAGAATAACTTTCAGCATCGTTTTGCTCTCCTTCAGCATTATTATGGCCGGGTTGATTATTGGCTCGGGATTGGCCGCCTCTGTAACCGGCGAGTTAATGTTATGGCGCCTGCCTGTTTTGGAAATTGGCTTCATCATTGCCGGTTTTATGGTTGTCTGGCTGCTGCTGGCAATTCTGCGCAGCGGGAGGTTATAAAGATAAATGCGTCACGTGGCCCTTGCTCTTTTTTAATTTTCTAGGTGTTGCCGTTCTCCTGTTCTTCGCGCTCTTCCTCAAAATGAGTAATTTCATTGATTACAAAATTGAGATGGTTTATCATAACTTTACGTGCAGTGTCCGGTTCTCTTGATTTGATGGCGTTAAATATTTCTTTGTGCTGAGACAGCAGCTTTTCTTTATTTCCCGGCGTGAGAAACATGCGCTGCCTGCTGTAGCGCATTGTCTCCACTATCAGGTCTGAGACAGTGTTCATGAGACGGGCCAGCACCTTATTGTCGGCAGCCTCAGCAATAGCCAGGTGGAACTGGGCATCTGATACCTCACCGATACTGCCGCTTAAAACATCCTGCTCCATTTTATCAAGAATGCCACCGATCTTTTCAATATCTTCAGCCGTGGACCGCTTGGCAGCCAGTGCAGCGCTTTCACCCTCCAGAATGGCCCTGACCTCCATTACTTCGAAATTACTGTCTTTGTAGAGCATGAAGATGAGCGCCAGGGGCTTGATAATCGAATCCTGCGGCACCTCGCGTATAAAAGTCCCCTCACCTGGTTTACTCTCCAGGATACCAAACATATCAAGAGCGCTGAAAGCCTCCCGGATTGAGGCCCGGCTGACCTGCAGGCGATCGGCCAGTTCACGTTCTGAAATTAAACGGTCTCCCGGCTTCAGCGCCCCCTCGGCTATTAACTGCCTGATCTGTTCCACAATTTCTTCGTATACTCTTTTTTGTTTTATTGGTTTAAACATTCTTAAATCATCCTCTTGTTAATATTTTTATATGGAGAAGGATTTAGCAAAAAAGTGCAGAATCATCCTCACAATGGTCAGACCATCAGATAAACAGCAGCCAATAACTGAGCTTAAGAATACAAGGAGGTAATAAGTACATGCTGATTAAACTCTTATGCGGCGACAGTGAGGTTATGTTGGAGCTGCCCGACAACAGGATAAAAGCGGTGCTTGAACCAAAGCCGCTCCCGGTACTCGCCTCTGAGGAGGATTTGGTACAGGAGGCCCTGTCGAACCCCATTGACAGCGCACCTCTGTGCGAACTGGTGCGGCCGGGGGAAACGGCCTGTATCATTGTCAGCGATATGACAAGGTCCTGGGCCAGGCACCATGTACTCCTTCCCCCTCTTCTCTTTGAACTGAACAAGGGAGGGATACAGGACAAGGACATTTATGTCGTGTTTGCCACCGGAGACCACAGGGAGCAGACGCCGGCAGAACACCGTGTGCTAATGGGCGAAGAGGCCTACGGGCGGGTGAAAGCTTATGACCACAACGCCCGCAGTGACAAAGATTTGGTTTACCTCGGCGCCACAACCAACGGCACACCGGTGAAAATAAACAGGCGGGTGGCTGAAGCAGACCGCGTTATACTGACTGGAGGCATTGTTTACCACTTCCTGGCCGGTTGGGGAGGCGGGAAAAAAGCGCTCACACCCGGAGTATCCGGCTATGAAACCATTATGAAAAACCACTCATTGGCTTTTAATCCCGGCGGAGAGGGACTTAACCCCCTTGTCTGCTCCGGCAGGATAGATGGGAACCCCTGCTGCAATGATATGGAGCAGGCAGCAGGCCTGGCAGGTCCCGACTTTCTGGTCAACACGGTGATTAACGAAGATACACATAAAATCGCCAAGGTGGTGGCGGGCAACTTCATTACCGCCCACAGGGAGGGCTGCCTCTATGTTGACAGGCATTTTCGTGTAAATATAGACGAGCAGGCAGAAGTTGTAATAGCGTCTTGCGGCGGTTACCCCAAGGATATAAATTTCTATCAGAGCTACAAGACAATCTATAACGCCAATATCGCCCTCAGGAAAGGGGGAACCATGGTTCTTTTAAGTGAAAGCAGGGAGGGCCTTGGCAGCGATGATTTTGCCTCAATCTTAACGGGTTACAGCACTGTTGCCGAACGGGAGGCAGCCGTGAGAGCAAAATATACAATTGGCGGTCAAATGGGCTACCATACCGCAGCAATTGCAGGAGAAAACGACGTTCTCGTTTTATCAGGACTGCCCGATGAAACTGTCAGTGCCATGGGCATGATACCTGTCAAGACCACTGAAGAGGCGCTGTCTTTTATCAGAAAAAAACACGGCGACCTGCCTCCTGCCTACGTGCTCCCTCATGGAGGCACCACCTTTCCCTCTTTGGGGTAGCCTCTTAATTAGAAGCACTCATAAAAGTGCCACCGCTTGCCAGCACCGGCCAGCAAGGGTGGCACTACCTTTTATCCGGGATTTTAACATCAGTCGAGGTCAAAGATTTTACCCGGATTAAGAATACCACCCGGATCAAAAGCCCGTTTGATTCTTTTCATCAGCTCTATCTCCGTACTGCTCATTACCAGCGGCAGATAGGCCTTGCGCTTATGTCCGATGCCGTGCTCGCCGCTTATGGTGCCACCAAGTGCGTAAACAGCCTGATACAGGCCGACAAGCACAAGCGGCAGTGTTTTCTTCCAGTTTTCCATGGTATCCTCAGCCTTTTTAACTATGGTGGCATGGAGGTTGCCGTCGCCCGCATGGCCGTAACAGGGAATAAGCACATTGTATTTTTCAGACAGCTCGGATAAGATAGGCAGGAGTTTGGGGATAGCGGCGATGGGGACAACGATATCCTCCAGGCTCTGCACAGGGTCGATGGCTTTGAATGCCTCGGCTATGTTGCGGCGTATCCTCCAGATCTTTTCCTGCATATCCGGAGTTTCGGCTGCATAGATTTCAAGCGCACCGTTTTCCTCTAAAAGCTCGGAAACAGCCATTGCTTCTTCCAACAGCTTTTCCTGGTTTGCTCCGTCCAATTCAATCAGCAGTACCGCACCCGTCTCCGGGTAAGCCATCTTTTCACCCAAGTACTTATGGGTAGTGGTTACCGACAGGCGGTCCATAAACTCTATTCCCGTAGGTATAATCCCGCCCTTGGTCATAATCAGCGGCACCACGTTAATAGCTGTTTCCACATCAGGGAAAAGGGCAAGCAGGTCAATTTTTGCTTTGGGCAGAGGCAAAAGCTTTATAATAATTTTGGTAAGGATGCCAAGGGTCCCTTCTGAGCCTACCATCAGCTGCACCATATTATAGCCGGTCACATCCTTGACCCGCTTTCCGCCAAACCACACTATCTCCCCGTCAGGGAGGACAACTTCCAGCCCCAGGATATACCGCCCGGTTACGCCATACTTTATGGCCCTGCCGCCGCCGGCATTTTCAGCCACATTGCCGCCGATGCAACAGGATTGCAGGCTCATCGGGTAGCCGGCAAAAAACAGTCCGTGTTCTTTTAATTTCTCATTAATATCGTTTGTTATGACCCCTGATTCCACAACCACCACCAGGTTTTCCAGGTCCACTTCAAGGATGCGGTTCATGTTCTCCACAGAAAGCACAATGCCGCCGTGCGCCGGCACGGCGCCGCCCGACAGCCCCGTCCCTGCTCCCCTTGGTGTGACAGGGATCCTAAATTCATTGGCCAGTTTCATTATTTCCGCAATTTCTTCTGCAGAGTTAGGCTTTACTACCGCTTCCGGCAGTCTGGCATACTCTTTTTCTGCAATTTCATCATGGGAATAATTCTCCAGCTTCTCAGGATCAGCAAAGATAATATTTTTTTCACCCACAATTTGCTGCAGCCTGGCTGCAATGTCAGGTGTTACCGGCTGGTACAATGCTATCCCTCCCCAAATCAGACTAGGCCTAATGGCCTGACCATCTGTCCTGAGCATAGTATTAGCTTTTTTTAGCAGAAATCCTGCTCAACTCAAAAATTGGCTCATGTGCCAGCTTTCTTTCCAATCAGCACCCGCATGAGCATTTTCTCCCCGACACGCCCTGTTGGCAAGGTTCAGGGCAAAACGCAGATGATTTGTATGTCCGGCGATTGTAGAGCCTCCGGCGCCAACGTATCGACTGGCTTCTGCTGCAGATATGTATTTAACAGTTCCCAGGAATCCGCTGTCCTGTTCATTGCTGGTGAACCATGTTCCGCGCGGGTCTGACGGCCCGGCAAAAGCTTCTTCGCAAAGAACAAGCAGTGCCTGTACTACATTAGTCATATTCATTGAATTAAAATCTCCTTTCCTGGCAGAGTCTATCTTGCTATAAGCAGGCGCCTTACATCTGTTAAGATGAAGACGCCTTAATTACTGATACTATTGCTGCAGCTATTTTATCATATTCTGCAAATGAAAAAAAACCAATGTTCACTGTCGCTCCAATCGGCTCCGTGACAGTGCGCTGCGGGCAGCGGTTATCTGTATTTCCACAGCATCGCGGGCTGTGCCGCCGCGGGAACGCCGTGCTGCTATACAGGATTCGGGTGTGAGCTTTGCTTTGGCGTCTGGGCCAAAGAGGGCGCTGGCGTCCTTTAGTTCCTGCTCGGACAGGTCAACCAGGCGTCTTTTCTCTTCGATACATATACCCACCAGGCGCCCTACCACTGCGTGCGCATCGCGGAAGGGAAGCCCCTTCACCACCAGGTAGTCTGCCAGGTCTGTGGCGCTGGCAAAGTCTCCTGCCACCGCAGTATACATCTTCTCGCTGTTGACTTTGACTGTGCGCAGCATGGCTGCATAAAGGGTAAGGCTTATCTTCACAGTGTCCACTGTGTCAAACAGGCCTTCTTTATCTTCCTGCAAATCCTTGTTGTAGGTGAGGGGAAGGCCTTTGAGTACTGTAAAAAGCGCCACCAGGTTACCAAGCACCCTGCCAAACTTGCCGCGAACCAGCTCTGCCACGTCAGGATTCTTTTTCTGAGGCATAATGCTTGAGCCTGTGGTGAAGGCATCATCCAGTGTTATAAAGTTGAATTCCGCGGAATTCCAGAGGATGATATCCTCACTCAGCCTGCTGAGGTGTGTCATGAGCAGCGCAGAATTGAAGAGAAATTCAACGGCAAAGTCACGGTCGCTTACGGCATCCATGCTGTTTTCGTAAATGCCGGCGAAACCCAGCTCGTCGGCTACCATTTCCCTGTCAATGGGGAAGGTGGTTCCGGCAAGGGCTCCTGCACCAAGCGGCATCAGGTCAGCTCTGGCGTAACTGTCCTGGAGGCGCTCCCTGTCGCGCTGGAGCATCCAGAAGTAGGCCAGCAGGTGGTGTGAGAACAGCACGGGTTGTGCCCGCTGCAGGTGTGTGTAGCCGGGCATTATTACATCAAGGTTGGCCTGGGCCACCTGAAGCAGCACAGACTGCAGGTTCTGCACAAGCGCCTCTGTGGCAAGTATTTCTGTTTTCACAAACATATGCATATCAAGTGCCACCTGGTCGTTGCGGGAACGCGCCGTATGCAGTTTGCCTCCTGCCGGGCCGATCTTTTCTATCAGGCGCTTTTCAACGTGCATATGGATATCTTCCAGAGCAGCGGAGAACTGCATCTCGCCGCGTGCAATTTCTTCACTAATTTCAGCCAGTGCTTCCAGGATGGACTTTGCTTCATCACCACTTATTATCCCGCAGGCTGAGAGCATGCGGGAGTGAGCCATGCTGCCCCTGATGTCTTCTGCCGCCAGGCGCCTGTCAAAATCGATGGAAGCAGTAAATTCCTCAACCAAGGAGTCTGTTTCTTTGCTAAAGCGGCCTCCCCACAGTTTCATATTACCACCTACTTTGTTTTTTGCTCAAGCAGTCCGCGCACTTTAAGAGGCAGTCCAAACAAATTGATAAAACCTTCAGCATCACGCTGGTTATAGATAACATCGGCGCCAAAGGTGGCCAGGTCCTCACGGTAAAGGGAATATGGCGATTCCCTGCCGGCCACTGTCAGGTTTCCTTTAAACAGTTTCAGGCGTATAGTTCCTGTCACTGTCTTTTGGGTGCTGTCTATAAAAGCGTCAAGCGCCTCGCGGAGCGGGGTATACCACTGTCCATAGTAGACAAGCTCACCATATTTAACAGCAGCTATTTCTTTAAAATGCATGGTCTCCCTGTCTAAGGTAAGGGACTCCAACTCGCGGTGGGCAAAAAACAACAGCGTGCCGGCCGGAGTCTCATAAACACCGCGTGATTTCATACCTACCAGCCTGTTCTCCACCATATCCACACGCCCCACGCCGTGCTTACCGGCCAGGCCGTTCAGTTCAGTTAATAATTCCACCGGACCCAGCGTCCTGCCGTTGACACTGACCGGTTCTCCCTGCACGAAACCAATTTCTACGTATTCAGGAGTATCAGGTGCATCTGCAGGGTCAACAGTGAGCAGAAACATCCCCTTGTCGGGTTCCCGCGATGGATCCTCCAGTATTCCGCCCTCGTAGCTCAGGTGCCAGATATTGCGATCCATGCTGTAGGGTTTATCCTTAGTCACAGGCAGTGGAATGCCCCGTTTTTCAGCATAGTCAAAAGCGTCACCACGGGAACGGATTTCCCACTCTCGCCAGGGAGCAACAATCTTAAGCTGGGGCGCCAGCGCTTTGACTGTAAGCTCAAAGCGCACCTGGTCGTTTCCTTTGCCTGTGGCGCCGTGGGCCACGGCGTCGGCGCCTTCCTTTAAAGCGACGTCAACCAGGCGCTTGGCAATGGCGGGGCGGGCGATGGCGGTGCCAAGCAGGTATTTCTCTTCATAAAGAGCGCCTGATTTCAGCATGGGGAAGATAAAATCGCGCACAAACTCTTCCCTGGCATCCTCTATGTAAAGCTTGCTGGCGCCGGAAGCCAGCGCCTTTGCTTCCAGCGGTTCAAGCTCTTCGCCCTGCCCCACGTCAGCCGCCATGGCTACCACCTCGCAGCCATATTTCTCCCGCAGCCAGCTGATGGCCACCGAAGTATCAAGTCCACCTGAATAGGCCAGTACTATTTTTTTCATTGTCTCGCCTCCGTACTGATAATTATCACGTTAAAGGAGCTTGGCCAGAATAGCCTTTTGTACATGCATCCTGTTTTCAGCCTGATCAAATACGACTGACTGCGGACCTTCAATAACCTCTTCAGTTATTTCTTCACCGCGATGGGCAGGCAGGCAGTGCATCACAATGGCTCCGGGAGCAGCTGCGGCAAGCAGCTCACTGTTCAACTGATAGGATTTAAATGCACTTACCCTGGACTTGTGCTCCGCCTCCTGGCCCATACTGGCCCAAACGTCGGTGTAGACCACATCCGCACCGGCAACAGCTCTTTTCACGTCAGTAGTCACTATTACCTCACTGCCGTTGTGTGAGGCATTAAAAATAGCCGCTGATAAAATCTCCGTTTTAGGCTCATAATCCTTTGGCGTGGCCACAGCCACGTCCATAACCAGCTTGCTCGCCGCCAGGAGCAGGGAATGAGCAACATTGTTGCCGTCGCCTGTATAGGCGAGTTTTATCCCCTTCAGCCGGCCTTTTTTCTCCAGAATGGTCATCATGTCCGCCATGGCCTGGCAGGGGTGAAGCAGGTCTGTAAGACCGTTGATGATGGGAATATCGGCAAAAGCCGCCAGTTCTTCCACCTCGCCGTGGTCGAATGTGCGAATCATTATTCCGTCCAGGTAACGCGATAACGCGCGTGCGGTGTCTTTAACAGGCTCTCCGCGTCCTATTTGAAGGTCTTGAGCGCTTAAAAACAGTGCGTAGCCGCCAAGCTGCCACATGGCCACCTCAAAGGATACCCGTGTGCGGGTGGAAGCTTTCTGAAAAATCATGCCCAGTGTCTTCCCACGCAGCAAATGATGTTCCAGTCCCTTTTTGCTCTCTTTTTTAAGCTTTAAAGCCAGTTCAAGTATTTCAAGCAGTTCCCCTCCGGTAAAATCGTTCACAGTTAAGAAGTCCCTACCGCGCAGTTCACCCATCGGAGTCACCCCTAACATTATTTTTTAAATGCCCTGCTGCAATTAGCTATTCTGAGTGTTCTGAGCCTGCTGCAGGGTTTCATACAGTATGTTTACGACTGCATCGATTTGTTCTTCTTCCACCATAAGCGGTGGCAGAAAACGGAGTATCTTGCCGCCGATGCAATTCACCAGCAGGCCTTTCCCCTGGCAGAGCCTGGCAACCAGAGCAGCATCACCGTCAATTTCCAGGCCAAGCATCAAGCCCAGCCCCCTTACTTCTTTAATATAAGGTAAATCAGCTTTCAACTCCAGCAGTTTTCCGGAGAAATAGTCGCCAAGTTTTCTTACCCGCTCCAGAAACCCATTATCCATGATAGTGTCCATTACTGCCAGTGCCGCTGCACAGGTTACCGGGTTGCCTCCAAAGGTTGAGGCATGGTCACCGGGCACAAGCACATCCGCAGCCTCACCGCGCGCGCCCAGTGCCCCGATGGGCAGTCCGCCCCCCAGCGCCTTGGCCAGGGTAAACACGTCAGGTACCACTCCGTAGTGCTCAAAAGCCAGAAGCCTGCCGGTCCTTCCCATGCCGCACTGCACCTCGTCAAAAATCAGCAGCAGATTATTGCTGTCACAAAGCTGGCGCAAACCGGACAAAAATTCCGCTGTTGCGGGGTAGATGCCACCCTCACCCTGGACAGGCTCCACCATAATGGCACATGTATCCTCATCCACCAGGGCGGCAAATGAGTCAATATCATTGAAGCGCGCATAGCTGAAGCCGCTGACCATTGGTTCAAAACCCTTATGGTATTTTGGCTGGCCAGTAGCTGTAATCGCTGCCAGGGTACGGCCATGGAAGGAGTTTTCCGCAGTGATGATACGGTGTGCACCAGGCCCACGGCGCTGCTTGCCGATTTTACGTGCCATTTTAATAGCCGCTTCATTGGCTTCGGCCCCGCTGTTGCAAAAAAAGAATTTATCTGCAGTGGAATGACGAACCAGCGTCTGCGCCAACCTGGCCTGCGGCTCGCTATAGTATAGGTTGGAAGTATGAATAAGCTTCTCCGCCTGGTTGCGTATCGCTTCCACCACAGCAGGGTGGCAGTGGCCGAGGTTGTTGACTGACAGCCCGCTTACAAAGTCAAGGTAACGGTTGCCTTTTTCATCCCAGACATAAACTCCTTCGCCGCGCTTTATGAGCAGATTGGCTTCCGGCTGGCGGTTATAGGTATTAATGATATACTCTTTCTCCAACGCCTTGATATCCATCATTATCCTCCTCACCTGGTGACCATGGTGCCTATGCCATGGTCGGTAAAAATCTCAAGCAGCAGTGAATGCGGCAGGCGCCCGTCAATTATATGGGTGCGGTTTACTTCGTTCTCAAGTGCCATCAGGCAGGCCTCGACCTTGGGAATCATGCCCTTGTTTATCCTGCCCTGTTTGATCATTTCAGTTGCTTTAGCTTTGGGCAAAGAAGAGATAAGTGACGATTTGTCGCCGTGTTCACCAAAAATCCCTTCCACATCTGTCAGCAGAATCAGTTTTTCAGCCGACAGTGCAGCAGCCAGTTCTCCTGCCACATGGTCAGCATTAATATTGAGGCTTTCCCCCTCAATCCCAACCGCAACTGAAGAGATCACAGGGATATACCCCTCTCTGCTGAGGGTAAAAATCACTTCGGGATTGACTTTAATAATATCCCCCACCAGCCCAAGGTCAACAACATCGCCGCTGCCGTTAATTTTCTCCGGCGGGCGCCGGCGGGCCACAAGAAGATCAGAGTCCTTGCCGGAAAGCCCCACCGCCTTGCCGCCAAAGCGATTGATCAGTGAAACAATCTCTTTGTTCACTTTGCCTACCAGCACCATCTCCACCACTTCCATGGTTTCCTCGTCGGTAACGCGCAATCCATTGGCAAAAACAGCCTTCTTGCCCAACCGTTCAAGCATCCTTGTCACTTCGGCTCCACCGCCGTGAACCACGATAGGGTTGATGCCAATAAACTTAAGCAGGATAATATCCATCATCACCGATTTTTTAAATTCTTCAGAAATCATGGCCTGGCCGCCATACTTAATGACAAAAGTTTTGTCGGTAAAAGTACGGATATATGGAAGTGCCTCGATGAGCACTTCAGCTTTGGCAATTAGTTCCTGCACTCTCTGTTCCCCCTAAATATACTATTTTATAAGTTTATAACTATGTTCAGTGATAACTGATTTCTGACATCCGACCTCTAACTGCGGTAGCTCGCATTTATTTTTACATAGTCAAAGCTGAGGTCACAGCCCCAGGCCGTAACATCCACATTACCCATTTTGAGATCCACCAGTATGTTAATATCTGTTTTAGAAATAATCTCTTTGGCCTGCAGTTCGTCAAAAACCAAGCCCCGCCCAGCCCTGGCAACCTGCAGGTCGTCAAGGAATACGTCGACCCGCTCAGGGTAAAATTCCACATCTGTCTGGCCCATGGCTGATACAATCCGTCCCCAGTTGGCATCTTCGCCAAAGAAGGCTGTTTTTACCAGGTTGGAGTTTAGGATACCCATGGCTAATTTCCGACCGTCATCAAAAGTGGCAGCATTTTTTACTGTCAGCTCCAGGAATTTGGTGGCGCCCTCGCCGTCGCGCACTATTTTCTGCGACAATTCTGTATTCACCTTTTGCAAAAGTTCTATAAATAATTTATAGTCTTCACCTTCATTTTCAATCACTGCATTGCCGGCCATGCCGTTGGCCAGAATCAGGCACATATCGTTGGTGCTGGTGTCGCCGTCCACGGTTATCAGGTTGTAAGAACGGTCCACAGAGTAATTAAGGGCCTGCTGCAGCATTTGCGGCGATATGGCTGCGTCTGTAGTCACGAAGGCCAGCATGGTTGCCATATTGGGGCAAATCATGCCTGAACCTTTGGCCATTCCGCCCACCGTCACCACCTTGCCGCCTATTTCGGCACTGTAAGCTGCCTCCTTGCTGACAAGGTCAGTGGTCATAATGGCTTCGGCTGCGCCATGGCCGCCGTCTGCGGATACCTGAGCGGCGACGGTTTTGATGCCGGCCTCGACGGTTTCCATTGGCAGGTATTGTCCAATCACGCCGGTAGACGCTACGGCAACCTCTGTAGTGTCAAGGCCAAGCTCAAATGCTGTTACCTCCGCCATTTTGCGGGCGTCCTTTATTCCCTGCTCACCTGAACAAGCATTGGCATTGCCGCTGTTGCAGATGATGGCCCGTGCAAAACCTCCGGCCAGGTGCTCTTTTGTCACCAGCACAGGGGCAGCCTGGAAACGGTTCTTGGTATATACTCCTGCCGCTGCTGCCTTTGTCTTTGAAACTACAAGCGCCAGGTCTTTTTTACATTTTTTAATACCGCAGAAAATGCCTGCTGCCAGATATCCTTTTGCAGCGGTAATCCCGCCTTCAACTTTTTTATATTTCATGATGTTTTTCCTCCTATTTTAAGCCGGCGTCTTCCGGCAAGCCTTGCATGATGTTCATATTCTGTATCGCCTGCCCCGCTGCGCCTTTTATCAGGTTGTCGATGGCAGAAACCACAATCAATCGGTTTGTCCGCCGATCCAGGCGGAAACTGATATCGCAGAAGTTGCTGCCGCTCACAAACTTGGTTTCAGGCAGCTCGGGCGGTTTGTTAAAGCGGATAAACGGCTCGCTGCCGTAGTGTTTTTCATATATTTCCCATAGCGTCCCCTCGTCGATACCACCCTTGACTCGCAGATAAATAGTGGACAGAATGCCGCGCACCATGGGGACCAGGTGAGGTGTGAAGGTTATGGCCATCTGCTGCCCGCACACACCTGACAGTTCCTGCTCTATTTCCGGTGTGTGCTGGTGCTCGGCTACTTTGTATGCCTTGAAGTTCTCAGTGCATTCGGGAAAGTGAAATGGCAGCTTGGGAGAGCGGCCCGCCCCGGACACACCGGACTTGGAGTCAACTATAATGTCTGCCGGGTCTATCACACCCTCTGACAGAAGCGGCTTCAGCGGCAGCAGTACGCTTGTGGGGTAGCAACCCGGGTTGGCTACCAGCTTTGCGCCCCTGATAGCGGCGCGGTGGAATTCGGGAAGACCATAGACACTTCCTGCCAGCCAGTTTTCCTGCCGGTGCTCATAACCATACCACCTGGGATAAAGTGTGCTGTCCTTTAACCTGAAGTCTCCGCTTAAGTCAACCACTTTTTTACCAGTTGCCAGCAGTTTGGGTACTGCATCCATGGACAGTCCGTGTGGCAATGCACTGAAAATAAAATCGCACTGAGCAAGAGGATCCGTCTCTTCCATTTTGTGAAGCTGCAGTTCCAATACTGACCGGAACTGGGGATAGACCTGGTCAATGCGCAGCCCGGCGGAACTCTCCGAGGTAAGGTAGACAGGCCGGGCAAAGGGGTGTCGGACCAGAATCTCCAGCAGCTCCTTTCCGGTATATCCTGTGGCGCCAACAACAGCTACTTTTAACATTTCCTCATAACCTCCCTGCAACACGCTTAAAATTAAAAAACTCACGTCCCCTGTAAAGGACGAGAGTATCTCGCGGTACCACCTTTTTTGGCTAAAAAGCCCACTCTGTCGTGCTTGGCACGTGGCGTTAACGGGCTGACCCGGCGTAACCTACTTAGCTTATTGCTGTTTGGTCCGCGGCTTAAGGGTGCGCTTCTGCCTGTCTTCCGTACCGGGCTTTCACCGCCCCCGGTTCGCTTTGACTTTATTCAGGCTTACTCTCCCCATCATGGCCTTCATTTCATATGTAACTTTAACATATAGTAACACCAGTAAAAGGAAAAGTCAAGCCGGTTTTATATTTTTTTTTGGACTTACCTGTGAGATGATGAAAAGGTGTTTCCTGCCCGTGCGGACAGGAAACACCTTTGTCTTTACTCTCTTTAGTTTACCCTCTTATCATGGCCTTTCCATTCTTTTTCACGCAGTACGAATTTCTTGATTTTGCCGGTGGATGTTTTGGGCAGTTCGCCAAATTCGACGGATTTGGGGCACTTGTAATGGGCAATGTTGTTGCGGCAGAACTGGATGATATCCTCTTCGGTAGGATTGGTGCCCGGTTTTGGCACCACAAAAGCTTTGGGTACCTCTCCCCATTTTTCGTGGGGAACAGCCACGATGGCCACTTCCAAAACATCGGGATGCTGGAAGATGAGGTTCTCAAGTTCCACTGTGGAGATGTTTTCACCGCCGGAGATGATGATATCCTTCTTGCGGTCCTTTATTTCAATATAGCCGTCCGGGTGCATTACAGCCAGGTCACCGCTGTGGAACCAGCCGCCTGAGAATGCCTCCTCTGTGGCTTCGGGCTGCATGAAATAACCCTTCATCACGTTGTTGCCCCGCATCACCACTTCACCCATTGACTGGCCGTCTGCCGGAACATCTTTCATACTGCCGTCCACAACGCGCATCTCCGCAGCCGTGATGTAGGGGACGCCCTGCCGGGATTTGATCTTGGCGCGCTCATCGGCAAGCAGTGAGTCCCATTTGGGCTGCCACTCACAGATGCTGTGCGGGCCGAATGTTTCAGTCAGTCCGTAAACATGTGTAATGTCGGCTCCGATAGCCTCCACATTTTTAATGATTGTGGGGGAAGGCGGCGCTCCGGCTGTGACAATGCGCAGCTTGCGCTTAAGTTTGAGTTCCTTGGCCGCGGGGTCGCCTGACATCATAATAAGCACTGTGGGCGCAGCGCAGAAATGAGATATCTCCTCTTCCTCGATTAAACGGTAAACTTCCTTGGCTACCACGGCCCGCAGGCAGATATGGGTACCGCCCACAGAGGTGACGCCCCAGGGGAAGCACCAGCCGTTACAGTGAAACATGGGGAGCGTCCACAGGTAGTTGGTGTAGACATTCATCTGCATCTCCAGTGCTTCGCACAGGGAATTGAGGTAAGCATTGCGGTGCGAGTACATCACGCCTTTTGGCATGCCGGTAGTACCGCTTGTATAATTAATGCTGATAGTATCATTTTCATCTTCCACAGGTATTGGAATATCGTCAGGGCTGCCTGTAGCCAAAAAATCTTCATAGAGAGGGCCGTCAAGCTCCTTGCCCTCACTGACATCGCGTATATTGACAATCAACTTCACAGTTTCAAGCTGGTCCAGTATAGGTTCAATTACATGGGCCAGGGTTGTTTCCACAACAAGTATTTTGGCGCCTGAGTGATTGAGAATATAACCGACCTCACGGGAAGACAACCGGGTGTTGATGGCCACCAGGACCGCACCGGAAAGCGGAACGCCAAAATGACCCTCCAGCATTTGAGGTATATTGGGCACCAAAAAAGCTACGCGGTCACCCTTTTCAATCCCGGCGCCCCGGAGCGCAGTGGCAAGCCTGTTTGCACGGGCGTTAAATTCAGCATATGTATAACGGGTCTTGCCATGAATGATGGCGGTCTTTTCGGGGAAAACAAAGGCACTGCGGCGCAGGAAAGTGAGCGGCGTCAGTGGAGTAAAATAGACATTTGAAGTGTCAACCATATAAGTCCCTCCCAAATTTGTATTTACGCAAAGTAATAATGTTAAATTCTGCTCTCACCCTCTGGATTCCTGCCGCAGGAGATTAAACATTTAGAATATTTAATTTATAACTTCTTTTCACATATTTCTGTACCCTTAGAGAAAAAAAAGGTGTATAATTTATATAAATCCTAATTTTTACTGTGGAAAGGGGTAATATCAATGGCCTTGCGAAGCGCGCAAGAATACCGCCAGAGCGTGGCCGCGCAAAAACCGCGGCTGTTTCTCGGAGGCAAAAAAGTTGAGGACGTTTCCAGCGACCCTGTGATGAAAAGTGTTGTCGAATCTACAGCAAAGATCTATGAACTGGCCAAGGACCCGCGTTATACTGACATTATGACAGTACGCTCACACCTGACAGGTGAAATAATCAACCGCAACCTGCACGTGGCGGGAAGCATAGACGACCTGGAGAAAAGGGCGGAAATGGCACTTTTAACTTCACAGAAACTTGGCACCTGCAATTATCGTTGCGTAGGCGCTGATTGTCTCAACGCTTTAGCCAGCGTTACCTGGGAAATGGACAAGACGAAGGGTTCCGACTACCACGGGCGGTTTAACCGTTTTCTTACTTACCTGCAGGAAAACGATCTGGCCTGCAGCGGCGCTGTTACTGACGCCAAGGGCGACCGCAATAAAAAAATGAGCGAAGTAGACCCCGACATGTATGTACATATGTCAGACATGAACGACGACGGCATCTTTGTACGTGGAGCAAAACTTCACCAAAGCGGCGCTACCGTAGCCAATGAAACAATCGTTATACCCGGCGGCTTCCTGCGCCCCGGCGAGGAGAAGTTCGCCATAGCGTTTGCCGTGGCCAACAGCGCTCCGGGCATTACCTATATCGCCCAGCACAACGCCTTTAGCGCCGAGCGCGAGTCCTGCGAAGACATTTACGAACTTGGCAACCCTGTTTTCGGCCAGCGGGAAACCTGCATGATGATTTTTGAAGATGTGTTCATCCCCTGGGAGAGAGTCTTTCTCTGCGGCGAAACAGAATACACAGGCAAGCTGATTTCCCGCTTCGCCAAAATGCACCGTATGAACTGCGGCGGCGCCTGTAAGGTCGGCTTCGCAGATATTATCATCGGTGCATCTGTCTTAGCTTCTGAGTATTCAGGCACCGATAAAGTCCCCCATATCCGTGAAATGCTCACAGAAATGGTGCGCCACTCCGAGGCAGCCCATGCCTGTACCATCGCCGCTGCAGTCAAAGGCAACGAGGAACCGGCAGGCTCAGGCGTCTTTCTGCCAAACGACATGTTCGGCAATGTGGCAAAAATAACTACTGCTTACGGTTTCTGGCAGATAATGGCCTTAGCAGGAGATATCGGCGGTGGCCTGATTGTAACTGCCCCCTCGCTGAAAGACCTGAAAAACGAAGAAACACGCCCCTACGTTGAAAAATATCTTGCGGCTGCTGAATCGGCTGAAAAAAGGCTGCGCATCTCCAAGGTACTGCAGAACTGGACAGCAGGCCTGCACGGCCCGGGTACCTGGCACGGCGCAGGCTCGCCGCAGGCGCAGAAGATCGCCCTTTACCGCGCGGCCAACTTAGAAGAGAAAAAAGCAATCGCCAGAGAAATAGCCGGCATAGAAGACTGAAATAAAACGGGCCCGGGGCTGAAAACCCGGGTCCGACGACTCTTGATTTCTGCCAAAGAATGAGCAACCAGAGGAGGATGTTTCCATGCCAGTTAAAACAAGGGAACAGTACCTGGAATCGTTGCGCGCAATGAGGACGAATGTATACAAGTTTGGTGAATTGATCACCGATGTGGCCTCACACCCCGCTACCCGGCGCGTGGTGGAAAGCCATGCCCGAGCCTTTGACAGCGTTCATGACCCCAAGAAAGAGAGTATTTTTACCACCGCTTCTTCATTCACCGGTGATAAAATCATGTCAAAACACCATCCCAGCAGGCCAACCGCGACAGCAACGTCCATATGGTGGAAAAGCGGAAGGACGGCATAGTTGTGCGTGGTGCAAAAGCCATGATTGCCGGGGCGGCCGCCTCTAATGAAATTTTTGTCCTGCCCGGCAGCGGCTACCGTGAACAGGACAGTGATTTTGCCGTGGCGTTCGTGGTGCCCCGGGATGCGCCGGGCCTGACACTGGTGGAATGCCGGCGCCCAAGTGACTGCCGCGAGCTGGAAGCAGGGTTTGACAGCCCGGTTGAAACCGGTACCACACAGTCATACCTTCTTTTTGACAATGTCTTCATCCCCGCCAAACGAGTGTTCATGGCCGGTGAGTACAGGTATACCGGCAATATCATCAAATATTTTACTGCCAACTACCGCGCCTGCATCGGAGGCTGCGTTACCGGCCAGGGTGATGTGATGGTGGGTGCAGGTGTGCTGATGGCACGTGCCAACGGGTTATCGGCCAAGACATTCAAAGACAAATTTGTCCAGATGTCAGTTAACAACGAAACTACTTTCGGCATGGGTATCGGCGCCATTGCCATGGGATACGCCCACCCTTCAGGCGTTTGGTTCGCCAATGACCTGATGGCCCACGTCAACAAGGTGCACGTAGCCACACTCCCCTACGAAACAAAAAGGCTTTTGCAGGAAATAAGCGGTGGCCTTGTTGAGACCGGTTGTTTCCCCTCAGCCGAAGACTTTAACCATGAGGAGTATGGAGCTTTTGTCCAAGCGTGCCTCCAAGCCGGCAATGTATCCGCAAAATCACGGGCAAGAGCCGCGCGCCTCGCCGAATGGCTCACCATCGGCGCCGGCGTCCCCGGCTGCATGCACGGAGGCGGCTCACCCGACGGCGCTAAGCTGGTGGTCAGAGCCAACACGCCACTGGATGAATATGCGGCCCTGGCAAGGGAACTGGCAGGAATTCAGGAAGAAATAGCAGAACCATAGACAGTCTGCTATTACAACATAAGTTAAATTGATGGAGCCCTGAAATGCCTGCGCATTGCCAGGGCTCCGTTTTTAATCAATTGGTTCTAAAAAAATCCGAGGCATTGTATGAGCTTCTGACCAGTGGGGAAGAGGCCACGTATTTAAAGCCCAGCTTGCCGGCAACTGTTTTATATTCCCCGAAAATTTCCGGCTTGATAAAATCCTCTATCTCCAGATGCAGAGGTGAAGGCCTCAGGTATTGGCCAATTGTCAGAATATCACACCCAACTCCCCTTAAATCTTCCATCAGAGCTATAACTTCACCGGTTGTTTCTCCCAAACCAACCATAATGCCTGACTTGGTATAGATAGCCGCATCGAGTTTTTTGACTTTCCCAAGCAGGCTCAATGACCGTGCATATTGTGCCTGTGGCCGGACTTTTTGATACAGCCTGGGCACGGTCTCCAGATTGTGGTTAACTATATCAGGCTTGGTTTCCACAACCTTTTCCAGTGACGCACAGCTGCCTTTAAAGTCGGGGATCAAAACCTCTACTGTAACAGCCGCGTTCTTCTGCTTTACCGCTTTTACTGTTTCAGCAAACTGTAGTGCGCCCCCGTCTTCCAGGTCGTCTCTTGTCACAGAAGTAATAACCACGTGCTTCAGGTCAAGCTTATTAACCATTGCGGCCACATTGGCAGGCTCATTGGGGTCGGGAGGATGAGGCAGGCCTTTGCCAACTGCGCAAAAACCGCAGCTCCTGGTGCACCTGTCTCCCATAATCATCACCGTTGCTGTGCCTTTGGCAAAGCACTCACCGAGATTGGGGCAATGGGCGCTCTCACAGACAGTATTCAGCCCAAGAGAATCAAGCATATTTTTCATCTGCTCCAGGACACCGGGTGCTGGGGCTCTTTGCTTTATCCATGGCGGAAGCTGCATTTTAAAACCTTCCTTTTTGCATCACATTCCTGCGGCAAGGTGGACTTCAAAAACCTCTGCGAAGCATTCCGCAACTGACTTTTTTATCTCAAACATATCTATTTCATAACCGAGCAGCGTTTTCATGTTAGTAACTCCTTTGTCCGCTATCCCGCAGGGCACAATGTATGAGTAAGGCGTTAAATCATTATTTACATTAAGGGCAAAGCCGTGAAAGCTTACCCATCTCTTAACACCCACACCGATGGCGGCAATCTTGTCCCTGCCTGCCCAGACGCCGGTTAACCCTTCAATGGTGTGCGTTTCTAAGCCATAACGCGAGAGAGCCCTGATTATAACCTCTTCGTATTTGCGTATAACAATGTGTAAGTCGCTGCCATGTCCTGTCAGATCAAGAATCGGGTATGCCACCAACTGGCCGGGGCAGTGGCAGGTTATATCCCCGCCGCGATTTGTTTCGAATAATTCTATATTTTTTTCTTTCAGGCTATCAGGAGACAAAAGCAGATTTTCGTATACTCCTGCCCTGCCCATTGTTATAACAGGATGGTGCTCGACAAAAAGCAAAGTATCGCTGATTGCTCCGTTTATCCTGTTTTCCAGCAGTTCCAGCTGTAACCTGAAGGTGTCGCCATAACTTTTTTTGCCCAAGTCAAGCAATTTTATCGTATTGTTCATATTTCACCTGCTGTAAAATGTTAAGTAGAAGACATTACTTGTTTTATGTTAGCACCGTCCGGCTTTGATTTCAACATCCTGATGACTTAATCTTTCACACTAAGCTTCCTGGCCAAAAACAGGACCAGGAGCAGTGAAACAGCGCCGATTACTATGTTAAAGGCAATATCCATTCTAAAGGGCGCCTGTTTCGCCTCCGGCTCTTCCCTTCTCACAAGCGCACCCAGAGTAAGAAAATTCTGCTCTTCCCTTTCCACATGGCTTTTATAGAGCTCAATTTCATAGTTTGGCTTTACAGCCTGCGGGTTGCCAAAGTACAGGCGGTATGCGCCGCTGCCTTTGTGCTCGAACACAGCTTTATCCAACAGGTAATCTACACGGATGCTGCTGATGTCAAGCGGGCGGTTGTCAAGGTTATTTATTTTTATAGTTATCTTTTCAGCGGAGACAGGGGTGTGCGCAAATCCGATGACAGTGTTTTTGATATTGTAGTCTTTAAACTGCAGATTGTGCAGTCCCCCGCTGTACAGTTGCAAGCCGTTATCGTCGTATACTTCAAACTTGCGCTGGAAATTTTCATTTATTGACAGGTGAATGTTTTTAATTCTGAGGCGGCTGCTGTTATCCAGTGTAATATAAGTATATTTATCTTCATGCCTGACATTGCTCTGCAGGACCCTGCTTCTTTGATAGTTTTCATACTCTCTCTCCCTGAAGCTGTGGACAAGCTGCAGTCCAAGCTGTATTTTTTCCACGTTGTCAGGAATCTTTATTCTGTAATAACCATACTTTTTTGTCTCCGGCAGCATTAACTGATTTTTAATAAGGTTATCAACTCTATAGACTGTGTCCCTTATTAAAAAATCCCACACTACACCGTCGTGGCTGCCATATACCTCGATATTTTTCAGGAAATTAAACGCGGGCAGGGAAAACACCAGCTTGTTGCCTAAAATATCCGCGTTTTGCTGCAGAGGAGATGCTTTAAAATCAAGGTATGTGGCGCCATCCTTTTTAAACTGGTCGGCAAGTGTGGTGACATAGAGAGTTTCAGTCAGCTTTTCAGCGGCGGAACCGGTGTGAATGTAGTACGGGAAAAGCTCTCCTTTTGCATCGGCCACTCTTAAGTCGGCAAGGTCTGTACGTGCGTGTCTGTACACTTCCTCATCCAGAAATAAAGCTTTATACCCGCTCCCGGTGCTTAATTGGATCTCTTTATGAAATTCCCAATCAGCAGGGAAATTAATTCCGGCAAAGCCGCCTGCAGCGGGAAAAAGCAGCAGGGCAAGAAACAGCAGAAAGAAAAGCCTACATTTTTTCAGCATGTTTAAATCCCTCCACACTTTTTTCCAGTCTCTGATAGATATATGATATGCCCACCAGCATCAGGCCAAAGCAAAAGTAAGCAATTATCCTGCGCACCGAAGTGAGGTAGCTCAAGTCAAAAAGGAACAGTTTGGCCGTGGAAAAGAGGGATAGCCCAAGGCCAAGACGCCTGATACTGACATATTTTTGTTTAAAGCCAAAAAGTATGAACGAGACTGCCAGGAGAAGATAAGACAGGCTGAATGCGAGATTGGACAGTGAGAGCCTAAACTGAAAGAGCAGAAAGACCGAGGCGGTAACAAGCAGATATACTCCCATAAACAGCGGGTAGATTTCAAGGCTTAAATTTCTGTCACGTATTACCGCCAATATTAACCTGCGCGCACAAAGAAGCACAAAAATATTGTAGGCAACAAGCACGCCCATGGCCAGATACTCCGCCTTTCCGTTTGTGCCATACAGCCAGTGGAGCGGCCGCAGGACCGGAATATTAATGTTTATATGCAATGTAAACAAGCAGCCGGCCAGGTATAGGAACATGCTGAAGTACCTGACCACTCTGTCGTAGAACAGAGGCACTGATGACACCGCATACCCCGTGCCAAATGTCAGCAGCGCCACAATCAGCCAGCGGTATAAATCGCGATGGGAATTGACGGGCGTGGCATAATTGAAAAACCATGTGCCTGAGTAGAGCAGGTAGACCCAAAGATTAAAAAGTGACAAATATTTAAAGTAGGCAATATTTCTGCCAATGGCTCCGTCCCCTGGATATTTTTGCCCTTTTAGATAATTAAAAGTTATCAGCAGCATACCGGCTGTGACTGAAAAATATTTAAAATTGAAATATGGGACGTGGAAACCGGAGAGAGCCTGGAAGTCATAAAGGTAAAAAGCTGCCAGGCAGAGCAGAAAAATGGCCCAGCCGGCCTGCTCCATTCTCTTTATTCTGTTTTTGAAGCCATAAATCACAAGGACTGCACCTTCCACCAGCCAGCCCAACGACAGCCAGCGGATACCAAATTGCAGCGGAATCATCAGTACCGCAAAAGTTAAAGCAGTACTGTAAAAAAGAGTGGTAGCTGCCACTTCACCTTTTATCCTTTGCAGCGTGAAACGGGCGAGGAACGCATAGCTCAGGCAGAAAACAAGGGCCATCAGGCCTCTCAGGTAGCCAAGCCCGGCATCGCCAAGCAAACCGTAGATAAGGACGCTGTTGAAAGAAGTGTTCAGCCCAAGCAGCACGATGTCGGCAGCATTCAGCTTTCTCCTGTATCGAAGCGGATAGCCAAGCGTAATGCCGAGATACATAAAAAATGTCAGGATTGAGAACAGGATACCTATGATTTCACCCTGCAGGTTCATAATCAGGTAAGCCTGGGTGGGGATGTTTAGTATAAAGCTGATATAATTGACAATACTCCAGCGCTTATAAAATGATATCAATAGGATGGACAGGTTCAGCACAAACAGGTAGCCCATGGCAGAGTTAAAATCAAGTGCGGGCAGGCCGTAGGAAAATACATAGAGCAGCAAAGGGAGATACCCGCCGGCAAGCCCCAAAGAGCAGATAGTTTTTGAATTATACCTGAGTGAAAGCACTACTGCGGTGGCAGTCACCATCACCACAAGGCCAAAAGCAGTACTCATATTCATGATGTTGAGCAAAAAGTGGCTGTAGAAAATAGAACTGTAAAGCACTGCAATGCCGCCGCCGATCAGGCCGGTGGAAAAAACGTCTTTCTCTTTCCTGTAAAACAACTCTCCCCCTGCCAGCATCAGCACACCCAGAATAAAAAAGACAATCCCTTTCATATAGTCGCTAAACCAGCCATAGGTGTACCTGAAGGCCGCAGCCACACCGAAAAGAATAAGGAGTATGCCTATCTTGTTGGCGATGTTAAGCCCTATCTTCATCTCCAGTTGGTTTTGCCTGACGCGTTCCTTCACCACTTCCTCGCTCAGTTCTTCCGCTGCCAGGACGTCAAATTTTGCCCTTGCCTCGCTCAGCACTTCTTTGTCTTCCCGGTACATGCGCTTACGCTGGTCGGCGATTTTTCCCTGCAGCTCTTCTGACAACTCGTTTAACCTTGCACTAAATTCACTTTTTTCCCGCTCCAGGTCCTGTGCTGCCAACTTCCTCAGCTGCTCAACCCTCTGCCTGGCCTTGCCGGCGATGGCCGAGAGGCTGTCTTCTTGCTGCCTGGCCTGGCTTTTAAAATATGTCTCAAGCTTCTTTTGCGACAATTTGATGATAGCCAGTTTCTCATCAAGAATCTGTTCCCTGAGGGTCAGCTTTAAATGGGTATTCTCACGGCTTGCTGCTTCATATTTTTTTTCCAGCTCAGCGATTGTTTTTTTGCTCATTTCAAGTTCTTGCTTCAAAGCGGCATTTTCGTTTACAAGAGATGAGGATTCATACTCTTTTACGAACGATTCATACTCGTGTACAAACCTGTGGAGATTTTCCTTCATGTTTGTTAATTTTTTATCATCCATCGACACAGCCTCCCTTATAAAAATATGGGAAAAGGAGACTCAAAATGAGTCTCCTGGTTTGTTTAGAGAGGAATATTACCGTGTTTCTTGCGGGGACGGTCCTCCTGCTTGTTGGCGAGCATCTCCAGCCCGCGCAAAAGGTAGCGGCGTGTTTCGCGGGGGTCGATAACATCATCGACCCAGCCGCGTGCCGCGGCAATATAGGGGTTGGAATACTTGTCCCTGTACTGCTGTACACGCTGGTTGCGCTCAGCCGCCGGGTCCTGGGCATTTTCAATCTCCCTGCGGTAAACTATGTTTGCTGCGCCTTCAGGCCCCATGACAGCAATTTCTGCCGTTGGCCAGGCCAAAGCAAGGTCGCCGCGCAGGCAGCGTGAACTCATAGCAATGTAGGAACCACCGTAGGCCTTGCGCAGTATAACCTGAATCTTGGGCACTGTTGCTTCCGAATAGGCGTAAAGAACTTTTGCGCCGTGACGGATAATGCCGCCGTACTCCTGAGTTACACCCGGCAGATAACCGGGTACATCAACAAAAGTAACCAGCGGAATGTTGAAGCAATCGCAAAAACGCACAAAACGCGCAATCTTATCGGACGAATTAATATCAAGGCAGCCTGCCAGCACCTTCGCCTGGTTGGCGATAATTCCCACCGACTTGCCACCGAGGCGGGCAAACCCTACCACAGCGTTTTGGGCAAAATGCTCGTGGACTTCCAGGAACTTGCTGCCATCCACCACACGCTGTATAATTTCCCTCACATCGTAGGGCTTGTTGGGATTGTCAGGCACGATAGATGCCAGTTCTGAAGCATCAAGGGCGGGCTCCTCCGCTTGGGCAAAAGGAGGCTCATCGAGGTTGTTGGACGGCAGGTAAGACAGCAGCTGCCGGAGCTTGGACATGCAATCGGCCTCGTCCGCCGCTTTAAAGTGGGCAACGCCGCTTGTCTCGTTGTGCGTCCCGGCGCCGCCGAGGGCTTCGGCGGAAACCTCTTCACCCGTCACGGCTTTAATTACCTGGGGTCCGGTTATAAACATCTGGCTCGTCTTTTCCACCATAAAAATAAAGTCGGTGATGGCGGGAGAGTAAACAGCGCCGCCGGCGCTTGGACCCATAATTACCGAAATCTGTGGAATTACACCGGAGGCGATCGTATTGCGGAAAAAAATCTCGCCGTAACCGTTTAGTGCCCTGACACCCTCCTGGATGCGCGCGCCTCCCGAGTCGTTTAAACCGATGCAGGGCGCACCTGTTTTTAGTGCCAGATCCATAACCTTGCAGATTTTCGCAGCATGCGCCTCCCCCAGGGAGCCACCGGCCACTGTGAAGTCCTGAGCGAAAACATATACAGACCGCCCGTCCACTGTGCCATAGCCCGTGACCACACCCTCACCCGGATTTGTTTTGCCTACTTCGTCGGCGTCTTCAAGCTCGGTCTGGACAAATACATCCATCTCTGAGAAACTGCCCGGGTCAAGCAGCATCTGCAGGCGCTCCCGCGCTGTCTGTTTACCTTTGCCATGCTGGTCGGCGATTCTTTTTTCGCCCCCCCCAAGCTCAACCAATTGCCTTCTTTCAAGGAGTAATTTCAGCTTATCTTCCACTGGCCACACCTCCTATTCTTCGCGTTCACAAAGCTCAATCAATGTCCCAAATGTTTCCTTGGGGTGCAAAAATGCAATCCTGGCGCCGCCGGCGCCCGGCCGCGGTTTTTCGTCAATTAAACGTATACCCGCATCTTTCAGGGTGGCCAGGGCTGTTTCAATATTATCGACACGGAAAGCAATATGCTGGATGCCCTCTCCCCTGGCGGCAATGAATTTGGCTATGGGCCCCTCAGGATCAGTGGATTCAAGCAGCTCCACCTCGCTGTCACCCGTGGGCAGGAAAGCCACTCTCACTTTTTGTGACTCCACTTCTTCGGTCTCGCTGATTTTAAGCCCCAAACTTTCATAAAGCCTGGCTGCCTCGGCAATACTTTTTACAGCCACTCCAATGTGGTCTATTTTTTTAATCAAACCTCTCTCCTCCTTGCGTTACTAAGCACGCTCCCTGATATACCTCACTATGTCCTCGGTGGATGTACCCGGGGTAAAGACTTCTGAAATACCGGTTTCCTTCAGGTAAGGAATATCTTCGGCGGGAATAACACCGCCGCCGATTACCATTATATCAGACGCGCCCTGCTCCCGCAGCAGCTGAGCCACCGGCGGGAAAAGATGCATATGAGCCCCGCTCAGGCTGCTCAGTCCCACCACCTGGACATCCTCCTGAATGGCCGCTTCAACAATCTGCTCCGGCGTCTGCCGCAGCCCGGTATAGATTACTTCCATCCCCGCGTCACGCAGTGCCTGCGCGATGACTTTGGCGCCGCGGTCATGCCCGTCTAAGCCGGCCTTGGCAATCAAAACCCTGATGCGTTTATCTTTCTTCATTTTATTACTCCTCCTGTCAGGTTTCGCTATAGCATAACCTGCTGCTGATACTCGCCATATACTTCGCGCAAGATGCCGCAAATCTCCCCGAGTGTGGCATATGCCTTTACAGCCTCGATAACCGAGGGCATAATGTTTTCGTCGGTCTGAGCCACAAGACGCAGCCGCTGCAGCACATCAGCCACCTGGCGCTGGTCTCTTTCTGCCTGTATTCTCTTCAGGCTCTCCACCTGGCGATCGGCCACCGCCGGGTTTACCCTGAGCAGATCCTTTGGCATTTCAGTATCTGAGAGGAACTTATTGACACCAACCACAATACGCTCTTCTGTCTCTATCTGGCGCTGATAGGTATAGGCGCTCTGCTGAATTTCGCGCTGCATGAACCCTTTTTCAATGGCAGCAACAGCGCCGCCCATTTCATCAATCTTGTTGATATAGTCCATTACATCTTTTTCCACGCAGTCGGTAAGTGCCTCAATGTAGTAGGAACCGCCAAGCGGGTCCACGGTGTCGGTGACACCGATTTCATAGCCGATGATCTGCTGGGTGCGAAGAGCAATCAGTACGGACTGTTCGCTCGGCAGCGCCAGCGCTTCGTCGCGGGAATTGGTATGCAGGGACTGGGTCCCGCCAAGCACTGCAGAAAGAGCCTGGAAGGCCACACGTACGACATTGTTGTCAGGCTGCTGGGCAGTGAGTGTACAGCCGGCAGTCTGCGTATGGAAGCGCAGCATCAGCGACCGCGGATCCCTGGCGCCAAAGCGCTCCTTCATAACCCTGGCCCAAATGCGCCTGGCCGCCCTGAATTTAGCCACTTCTTCAAAAAAGTTGAGATGGGCGTTAAAGAAAAACGACAGCCGCGGCGCAAAATTATCGACGTCAAGGCCGGCCTTAATCGCCGCTTCCACGTAAGCAATGCCGTCTGCCAGTGTAAAAGCGATTTCCTGCACAGCGGTGGAACCAGCCTCACGGATATGGTAACCTGAGATGGAAATTGTATTCCAGTTTGGCACATTTTGCGCACAGTAGGCAAATATGTCAGTAATCAGGCGCATGGATGGCTGTGGCGGGAAAATGTAGGTGCCCCGGGCCACATATTCTTTTAAAATATCGTTTTGGATGGTACCGTTAAGCTTCTCGGGAGATACACCCTGCTTCTGGGCCATAGCAACATACATGGCCAGGATTACTGCTGCCGGTGAGTTGATGGTCATAGATGTACTTACTTTATCCAGCGGTATGCCGTCAAAGAGGACTTCCATATCCTGCAGTGAATCAATGGCCACGCCTACCTTGCCGACTTCGCCGCGAGCCAGTGTATGGTCTGAGTCGTAGCCAATCTGTGTCGGCAGGTCAAATGCTATGGAAAGTCCGGTCTGTCCCTGCTCCAATAAGTATTTAAAGCGTTTGTTTGTTTCCTCCGCTGAGCCAAATCCGGCATACTGACGCATTGTCCAATGCCGGCCGCGGTACATGGTAGGCTGCACACCACGTGTAAAGGGGTATTCACCGGGCAGGCCCAGGTCCTCTTCATAGGAATTGTCTGCAATCTCGGCAGGTGTGTATAGCCTTTCCACAATAATATCCGAATCGGTCTTAAATACTTTCTTTCTTTCAGGTGAACGTTCCATTTTTGCTTCTATTTTATTCTGCCAGGCCTCTTTCCTGCTGCGCAGTAACTTTATTTTCTCGCGATCATACAAAATTACATTCTCCTCCTTTAAATTACTTCAGCGCCTCGGCAATCAGCCCCGGCACCTGAAAAGGAAGTTCGGCCACAGGGACTCCGGCGCTGTTTAGCGCCTTTACCTTACCGTCAAATGTGCCTTTGCCCCGCTCAATTATGGCTCCCGCATGGCCCATCCTCTTGCCTGGGGGCGCACTTTTACCCGCAAGGTAGGCAACCACAGGCTTTGTTATATTTTCTTTAATAAAAAGCGACGCTTCTTCCTCGGCGCTGCCGCCGATTTCACCCAGCATGACAATGGCCTTGGTTTCAGGGTCTTTTTCCATCTCAGCCAGAACTTCAATGAAATTCAGGCCCACAACCCTGTCTCCTCCCAGCCCCACAACAGTGGACGTGCCGTAACCGGCAGCTGTCAGATTGCCCACGATTTCATAGCATAGTGTGCCGCTGCGGGATATGACACCGATGTCACCGGGGACAAAGAATTGGTTCGGCATAATGCCTATCTTGCATTTGCCCGATGAGACAACACCGAAGGTATTTGGCCCCACGATTACCGTGCCCCGGCTTCTGGCAAAAGCCATAATGGCCATGGCATCATGGAGGGGGATATGCTCAGGTAAAAGCACAAGCACCTTTGCTCCGCCGTCTATGGCTTCAAAAGCGCTGTCCCTGGCAAAAGGCGCCGGGACAAAGAGAATGGAAGCATCAATCCTGTGCTTCTCCGCCGCAGCAGCCACTGTGTCATAGACCGGAATGCCGTCTAAATCCTGTCCGCCTTTACCCGGAGAAACACCGGCCACAATCTTTGTGCCGTAGTTAACCATTTGCCTGGTATGAAAAGACCCCTGGTTGCCTGTCATCCCCTGGACCAGAACATTAGTATTCTCATTGATGTAAATAGCCATGTTAATTCCTCCCCCCGGCGATTTCCACCACTTTGGCCGCCGCATCCTGCATGAACTTGTAAGCCTCAACCCCGTTCTCGCGCAGGATTTCGCGCCCTCTGTCCTCGTTTGTGCCGGCGAGGCGAATAACCACGGGCACAGTGATATCCATATTCTTTTTCACGATGGCAAAGGCGTTGGCAACATCGTCGCAGCGGGTAATGCCGCCAAAGATATTGATAAGTATGGCCTTGGGATTCTTGGAAAGCAAAAGCTCCAGGGCCTTTGCAGTCTGCTCCACTCCTGCCCCGCCGCCTGCATCAAGAAAATTGGCTGCCTCGCCCCCGTAGTACTGTATCATGTCCAGAGTAGCCATGGTGATGCCGGCGCCGTTTGCCATCACAGCGATATCACCATCCAGCTCCACGTAGGACAAGCCAAGCTCATGTGCCTTTTTCTCAGCTGAGGTGCGCTCTTCCACCACGGGCAGTTCTTTATGGCGAAAAAGTGAATCATCATCAATGGTTACCTTGGCGTCAGCTGCAATCACCTCTTCGCCGCTGATTACAAGCGGGTTAATCTCCACAAGCTCAGCGTCAAGCTCCACAAACATCCGATAAAGGTTGCCAAGAATAGCTGCAATCTGCTTTGCCACCTGGCCTGAAACGCCAAGCCTGCGGGTGACCTCCCGTGCAACAAACGGCGACAGCCCGATAGTTACATCAAGCAGTGTTTTAACTATGTATTCTTCCGGCACCTCTTCAATGTCCATCCCGCCCTGAGACGAAGCCAGAATCACAGGCTTCCTGGCGGCGCCGTCCACGGTGATTGCCAGGTAAAACTCTTTGTCAATTTTAAGCTTCTTCTCTACCAGCACTTTCTCCACAGTAAAACCGCGCAGTTCGCTGCCCAGCATCCTGCCGGCCAGTTCCACCGCCTCTGCAGGGTTGTCAGTAAACCCAATCCCGCCGGCCTTACCGCGCTTGCCGCTTAATATCTGTGATTTTACAACCACTGAGCCTATTTTTTCAGTAAGTCCCGCCGCCGCCTCCGGCGCAGAAACCACCCCACCTTCTGGTACGGGTATACCGTAGCTGGCAAACAGTTCCTTTCCCATGTATTCAAACAGCTTCATGCTTCTTCCTCACTTTCTGTTGTAGTAAACCGGACAACCATTTGAGCAGTGCGGTCAATATTATAATACCCCTTTTAGAAGTTCGTAAAAATTATAAAAAATCCTGCCTTGCTGAGAGCCTTTCTCATATCTGAATCTAATTTTAACGATTATTTACAATTAATAATAAATTTTTGAATCAAAAAAAGCCTTATTATCAACTTATCACTTATTTTAAATTAAAAAGACGGTTTTTAGAAGCATTATTTTTTTAAAAAAAGACCTTGCTTTCCACAAGAAAGGCAAGGTCAATCCCAATTACCCAAAACGCAGTTTGTTACTGCGCGGCAATTATAAAAAACGCTTATTCACTGAATAGGAGCACCGGGAGTGTTATACCAAATATCCAGGTGACATTCCAGGCAAATGCCCATCCCTTCGCAGCGCTTGAGCATTGTGCTCCGCGTTAGAGGCGCACCGGTCTGGTCGTATTTATCTCTTTCAAAGTCGTAATGATACCCCTGCATTATTGCCGTGCCATGGGCATAGTGGCAGGTCTTGCAGGTCATAAACTTGCCGCCCGTGCCGCGGTCCTCAAGCGGCAGACTGATGGGCACCTTAAGCCATTCTGCAATATTTATACCAGTGGGATGGCGGTAGTAGTCACCGCTTTTTTGAATACCCCCGCTGCTGCCTGTTCGCAGTGTATGTGTCGGGTAGTGGGGCAGCTTGGGATTAAGGTTCTGCCCGTAGTTGTATCTTTCATGACACTCGGAGCAAAATTCATTTATACCGCTTATGTAAACAGTCTCATAACTTGATGCTGTAATAAAAGAATAAGCAATTACAGGCGGCTGGTCATAAACACTGCCTCCAGGTATCATCTGGCGAAAATACTTGAGCAGACGGAAACTGCTGGAACGCACCGGTTTGGTTTGATCCTGAAGCACGTGGGCGCTGTGGCAATCGGTGCATTTTAACCCTGTCTTCTCCCCGCCCGGCGCCAAGAGAACAGTATCAGTGCCTTCGCGGAAGACATTGTGGTAAGAAGTAGCCACAGCGCTGCTGTAAGGCCCTGCGGGCGCCGGCACAGCTGCGCCGCCGGGAACAATCACAGACCCTGCTAAGATATTATACTTGCTGTTTGAACCGTCATGGCAGGTCATACACAGTTCAAACACCAGACTGGAGTTAAGAAGCTGGGAAGTCTGGGCATAGTGAGTACTGTGGCAGTTCTTGCAGGTGTCGGTATTTTTCTGGTAGTTGGCATGGGCGTTTTCATTGGGCGGATAGACTCTGGCCTCCAGCCATGCACCGTTTTTCCCAAACCTGTAGATATAATCCTGGTAGTTTTGCGCACGCTCAATTATATATTTATAATACCCACCGTAAGAGCCGCCTGACTCCCTTGTCAGGCGCATAAGTCTGCCGTTTTCGTCTAAATTTGTCCAGTACCAGTAAAAACCGCCGCTGCTTTTTGTAACCACCTGGCGCTCAATGTTATAACCTTCCTCTTCCATATAAAAGGTGATGCGGGAGAAGCCCCTGTCCTCAGGACTGTCGCTTAACATATTAACCACCACCTCAACACGGCGCGGCACCTTTTGGGCAGAGGCCGGAAGGTACCAGGCGGTAAGGCCTGCCAGAAGCAGAAGGACTGCAAATACAAGAGTGAATCTTTTCAAATAAACACCCCCGCTAATTTTTAATCACGCCCCCCCTGTTCCCAAAGACAGAGATACGGCCAAGGCCCCTTTCAGCAACATAAAGACTGCCATCGCCTGCCAGAGCAACACTGTTTGGAAAATAAAGCAAACCTTCGTCCGTCCCCAGACCGCCAAGCTCATATAACCTGTTCGCCCCATTAAAGACACTCACGGTGTGAGTCAGCACATCTGCCAGCCACAGTAACCCATTGTTATCCACCGCCAGGCCCCGGGGGACAGACAAGCTATCGCTTTTTCCCTTGCCGCCGATTATTCGTTCCACCCTGTCGCCATCAGGGCTAAAGACCTGGATACGGGCATTGCTTGAATCAGCTACGTAAATATTGCTTTTCTTATCAAGGGCCACCCCATTGGGGTAGCTCAGTTCACCTGTGCCTCCGCCGCCGCTCCCCACGGAAAATAGAACTTTTCCCTGCTGGTCTGCAACCAGTACGCGGTGCCCATAGACATCGGCAATATAGAGATGGCCGTTGTCGAGGTTAACAGCAAGCGCCGTGGGAATAAATACATCAGCCTCACCTTCACCGCTGGCCAGGAAAACACCGAGGAACTCGCCTTTGCGGCTAAACGTCAGCACTCTGCGTGCTATGTTATCAGCCACATAGACCCTGCCGCTGTAGTAGGCAAGCCCGTACGGCGTCTGCAGGTTGCCGGCGCCGTGCTCGCCGTAAGAATAAAGGTATTCTCCTTCTTTGCTGAATACCCTGACAGCGCCTGCCTCAAAATCACTGACATGCAGGCTGCCCAACCCATCAAACACAAGTGCCATTGGCCTTTTAAGCTCATCGGGCCACGGCATCTCTCCGAAAGAAAAGAGAAAAACAGGTGCAGCGTACCGCTTTGGCACAAAAGGCATTTAACACCCTCCATCCGAGTGTGAAAATAGTAACAATAATCTTTAAAAAAATTGAGCATGTCTGCCGACCCATTGACCAACATATTACATGCACATATACCAGGGGGTTTCCGTACCATTCAGGACACTATATCCAATTTTTATGCCTATAAGTTATGCGCTTAATATTATTCAATGGCTCCTTAGTTAATCCTTCACACAACCACCCATAAATAAAAAAAGATACCTATTATTCTAGGTATTGGAATAACGTTCTTTTATGGCAGTGCTGTCGATTTATGTTATTATGTGAATATATTTTCATTTTTTAAGGTGATTAAATAACAGAAATTATAAAAATCATCATTTTTTTTTATTTTTTTTAAATCTTCGACTGATAAAAAAATTTTTTTCGACGAATTAAAAATCACTATATTGTTCCATTTATTTTCAATTCATCTATCTCCTGCTGAGATAAACCAAGAAAATTTTTTAGCACTTCTGTGTTGTCTTCTCCCAAAACCGGCGCTGCCTTCCTCACAGAACCAGGGGAGAGTGAAAACTTAATCGGTATGCCTGCCAGGCCTACCGTACCCGCTGCCGGGCTTTCTACGTCCACAATCATCTCGCGGGCTTTTACCTGTGGGTCGTTAATTATGTCCGGGACAGTATTAATCGGTCCGCAGGGAATCCCTGCCTCTGTCAGTGTCTCCACCCACTCCGTACTTGTTTTAACCTTTAGCTGTTTTTGCAGTAACGGTTCCAGTTCTGTGTAGTTTTCCACACGCTGCACATTTGTGGCAAAGCGCGGGTCTTCAATAAGTTCAGGCACTCCCAAAGTATGGCAGAGTCCGCTCCAGAGCTTGTTGTTTCCTGCGGCGATAACTATGTAACCATCCTTTGTTTTAAAGGAACCAAACGGGGAAAGCGAGGCGTGCCTGTTCCCGATTGGCTCGGGAACATCGCCGCTTACCAGGTGCCTGGCAATATGATTTTCCAAAAGGGCGATTTGGCAATCCAGCATGGCCACGTCTACTTTTTGCCCGTGACCGGCCTTCTCCCTGTGCAGCAGGGCGAGTATGATGCCAAATGCCAAATAAAGTCCGGCAGCAAGATCACCGATAGATACGCCGACACGGGTCGGGCTGCCGCCTTTCTCACCTGTTACACTCATGATACCACCCATGGCCTGGATAACAACGTCATACGCAGGACGGGACCTGTACGGGCCGCTGTGGCCAAAGCCAGAGCATGAAGCGTAAATAAGGCGGGGATTGATTTTGCTTAGCTCCTCATAGCCAAGTCCCAGTTCTTCCATCACGCCAAAGCGGTAGTTTTCCAGGACAACATCTGCCCTAGCCACCATTTTTTTAAATATTTCCCTGCCCCCGGCGGTCTTCAGGTTGAGGGTGACACTTTTTTTATTGCGGTTGATGCTCATAAAGTAGGCACTTTCACCGTTAACATGGGGTCCTATCTGCCGTGCATCATCTCCGCCGGTATGGGGGTTTTCAATTTTTATTACCTCTGCGCCAAAATCGGCAAGCTGCATGGCACAAAAAGGGCCGGCCAGCACCTTTGTCAGGTCAAGTACCACAATGCCGTCTAGAATCATAGCTGTCTCCTTTGAGATTAAATCGTATTATACTTCTTCAACTTGTTATAGAGAGTGGCCAAGGAAATATTCAGCGCCTGGGCTGCCTTCTTCTTTCCTTCCAGCGTCTCGCCATAGCGCATAAGAGCTGCCTTTAGCATGATTTGCTCCATCTTATCAAGCGCCATAATTTCAGTGGAGCTGATAGTCTGGGTGTTTGAAAACTGCCCGATATAAAGCGATAGATGCTGTTGCCCGATATGATCATTGTCTACTGATACCATTGCACGCTCTACCACACTCTCCAATTCGCGTATGTTGGCGGGCCAATCATAATTAGCGAGCAGTTGGAGAGCTTCCGGGGAAACCCCTTTTATTTTTTTGCCAAGTTTACGATTAAGCTTAGTAATTAAGTTGTCGACCAGCAGCGATATGTCTTCCTTACGCTGGCGGAGTGGTGGAAGATTTATTTCGATTACATTCAGGCGAAAATATAGTTCTTCCCGGAATCGTGCCCTACGCACAAGTGACTTCAAATCAATATTGGTGGCTGCAATGATGCGAACGTCAGCTTTTGCGCCGTGGCTCCCGCCGACCCGCTCAAATTCACGGTCCTGCAGCAGGCGCAGCAGCTTGCCCTGCAGATAAGGATTCATCTCACTTATTTCATCAAGAAACAGCGTACCGCCGTTTGCCAGCTCCACTTTCCCCAGTTTTGTTTTTACCGCACCTGTAAAGGCACCTTTTTCATGACCGAAAAGCTCACTCTCCAGCAGTTCCTCCGGCACTGAGGCGCAACTTACCTTAATAAACGGTTTCCCGCGGCGATTGCTGGCTTGGTGGATAGCATGGGCAAAAAGTTCCTTCCCGGTTCCTGTCTCCCCGGCCAGCAGTACAGGCGAGTCGTTCCTTGCCGCTTTTTTGGCCATTTCCAGAGAAGCCTGGAAGATCTTACTTGTACCTATAAGGTCATCAAAAGTAAATTTGCTCCCTGTAATCTGGTCTATTTTTGCATACAGGTTCTCGATAATTGTAGTGCTTTTCTGTAGTTCATCCATGAGTTTGAGGATATCGGTTATCGGCTGAAAAACTACAACGCCTCCTATGATTTCTCCCTCAACCACGATTGGAGAGGCATTGGAAATGACCTCGACCCCGGAGCCACCCACCTTGGAACGGTAGCCGACAACCGGTTTTTGTTTTACCAGTGAGTTGGCCAGTGCGCCATGAGGGGAAACTTCAAAAATGTTTTTCCCGACCCGCACTTCTTCAGGAATACCGGTGACCCTGGTAAAAGCAGGGTTAACATACTTGATAAGGCCGGTATTGTCGGCCATTTCAATTGCTTCCTGGACAGAATTGAGGATCGCCCAAAGCTCTCCTTTCAGCTTTTTTACATCCAGCAGCTCTTCCTTAGACTGCAAAATATCCATTAAAAGACTGCCTGAGCGGGCTTCCAGGACAGTGGCGCCGGCACTCTTTACTTTTTGCACTCTCTCCAGAACTTCAGTGCCGCCCGTTGCAACAATGATGGTATCAACTTCAGGCTTTACTACCAGCTCTTCATAATCTTCAGTTACAAAGACCCTGTCTCTGCGAACTAGCATCATGCCTGGCGTAGTCATATTCAAATCAGCGGCGCCGACAACATCCACACTTTCCATTATACGAAGTACGCGGTAAACTGAACTCCCTTTATTACCCATGCCCACAATTGCAACTTTGTTTTTAGCCATGTCATCCACTCCTCATGCTCTCAAAATAAAATATTCTCTAAAATTTAGAAGAAATCCTGCAAGACTTTCGCAATTCCTTTTTTTTCATCAAGGAGTGCCGCATTATCTATGGCTTGGTTAAACCAGGGTGCTGTGTTATAATTATTTAAGCTAACGAGTAAGTCTTTACCCGGAGGGAAACAATGCAGGTCTTTGCCTTAGTAGGCTCAAGCGGTACAGGGAAATCCCACCGCGCTTCGTATCTGGCCTTTAAACATAATATTGACCTTATTATTGACGACGGACTGCTCATTCAGGGAAACTCCATCCTGGCAGGGAAATCAGCCAAGAGGGAGGCCACCAGGTTTGGGGCAGTTAAACGCGCGATCTTTCACGACCAGGAGCATGCAGCCGAAGTGAAAAAAAAGATATCAGAATCTGGAGCAGAAAACATACTGATTCTTGGCACCTCGGAAAAAATGACAAAAAGAATTGCCACAAAATTAGAGCTTCCTCCTCCGCAAGAGGTCATCAGGATTGAGGAGATAGCTTCGCCGCGCGCTATCGACAGAGCACTGGAGGAGCGCAAAAAGAAAAACAGCCATGTTATCCCCATACCCACTTTTGCTATTAAAAAAGATTTTCCCGGCTACCTGATTGATCCGCTGCGGTCTTTCTGGGGGAAAAGCAACCGTGAAGACGAGAAAAAGCTAATTATTGAAAGATCTATCGTGCGGCCGATTTTTAACTCCTTTGGCACCTTTTTTATCTCTGAACAAGCCATAGTGCAGATGACAACCCATATAGCATCTCAAATTACGGGGGTAGCCCGTGTGATTAAAGTAGACGTGATATCAAGGCAGGATGGTGTCACTCTGGATATTGACGTAAATATATACTACGGCGATAATGTTCCATCCGTTCTCAGAAATATTCAGACTGCAATTAAGGAAACTATAGAGTTTTTGACCGGCCTAAATCTCGTCTCCATCCAAGTTACAGCCAGACGCATCGAACTGGGGTCAGGTTTGAACAATTGAACTAAGTCCAATACAAACAGCAAATGAGCGTGGGCAAGTGCCTCACGCTCATTTGCTGTTTAAACCCCACTAAAATACCTGTTTTATTCTCTCAAGCGCCTCCTTGATATCTCCCATGGATACGTCCGAGTGCGTAACAAAACGGACCTCGCTGCGACCGGAAGCTCCGGCCAGCACACGTATTTCTGCTAACTTTTTTACCAATTGTGCTTTAGTCAGAATGGACTCATCAGCGGCGGCTAAAACCATATTAGTTTCTACGCGTGCGGTGTCTACCCGCAGGCCCGGCAGCAGAGAGAGCCCCTCTGCCAGGACCTTGGCTTTGTCGTGGTCCCCTTCCAGACGGGATGTGTTGCGCAGCGCAACAAGGCCGGCGGCCGCCAGGACACCTGCCTGCCTCATGCCGCCACCCAGCAATTTACGCCAGCGTCTGGCATCGGCGATAAATTCTCTGTTCCCAACCAAAAGAGAGCCCACAGGTGCTCCCAGCCCTTTGGAAAGACAAAACATAACCGAGTCAGCAAAGCCGGCGAGCTCTTTTACTTCACACCGGAGAGCCAGAGCGGCGTTGAAGATACGTGCCCCGTCCAGGTGGACTTTTAGGGCGTTTTCTTTAGCCAGGCTGTAGACGGTCTTCATCTGCGCAAGACCCATTACCGAACCGCCTCCGCGGTTTAGTGTGTTTTCCAGGCAGACAAGCCTTGTGCGTGGCAGATAATAGATTTGCTCACGGAAATGGCTCGCCAGCACCCCTTCATCCTTGTGCAGATTTTCCACCAAATGCAGCTGCACCCCTGCCAACACCGCAGCGGCTCCCATTTCATAATGGAAAATATGTGCCTCGCTGTCGCAGATTACTTCCTCACCCCGCGCACAGTGGGCCATAATTGCTATTTGGTTCCCCATGCTGCCGCTTGGAACAAATAATGCTGCTTCTTTTCCCATCAGTTCGCAAGCCTTGGCTTCCAGCCTGTTTACTGTAGGGTCTTCCCCATAAACATCGTCCCCGACTTCAGCTTCAGCCATGGCCTGTCTCATTTCCGGCGTGGGCCGGGTAACAGTGTCGCTGCGCAAGTCAATTACTTTCATTGCTCTTCCCTCCGCTATGGTATCTGTTCTATATTTAGCTAATTACCCTGTCTGTGCCGCTGTACACATTAAAGCGGCGGCCACGTACAAAACCGATTAGTGTAATCCCCAGTTTTTCCGCAAGTTCAATACTGAGTGTAGTAGGCGCGGACCTTGAAACCAGGATAGGAATACCGATTTTTGCTGTCTTCACCAGGATTTCTGAGGAAATCCTGCCGCTTGTCACCAATATTTTATCATTCAGCGGCACATTCTCCTTAAGACAAAGACCCAGGATTTTGTCCACGGCGTTGTGTCTGCCGATATCCTCACAAAAATATAAAATTTTGTCCGGTATACACAACGCTGCACTGTGGATGCCGCCTGTCAGCCTGAACAGGTCAGCATTTTCCTGCAGTCCGCCCATGAGTTCCAAAACCTGTTTGTAAGTAACAGTGAGCGGTGAGGATACAGGCTTACTTTTAAGGGAGTCAAGGACACTGAAAAAAACCGTCCCTTTGCCGCAGCCAGAGGTAATAGTCCTCTTACCGTAAAGCTTCTCAGCCAGTTTTTCCCCGCCTGTCTCCACAAAAACAAAACCGTTTTCCCTGTCATCCTTAAGCGTTTTTATCTCACTAAAATCACCGATAATCCCCTCGGAACGCAAAAATCCCACAGCAAGCATATCTGTGAGCTCAGGAGTGCACAGCAATGTAACAAACTCCTGCCCGTTCAGATAAATGGTAAGAGGAGCCTCCACCACCACAGCATCACTGATGTCACGGGCACCCTTATCATCCACCCTGCTTATTTCCTTTTCCCGTACTCTCTCGTCCATAACAACCTCCCGGGGTCAGGTCCGAACATTCGAACATTTACCATATATTACCTGATTAATAAAGCAACCAAAGATACTTTTCGACAAAGGCTCAGAATTTCCCTTTTCTTTTTTATAGCGACGTAAAATACTACTCTGGCAAGTACCCTCTCTCAACCGCATCATTTAACATACTCAACACAAACTGCCAAAGCTTTTCGGATCCTTCGATAATAGACCCATTACGCTTAATTACCTGCTCTTTCTTTATACCGTGTATCTGCCATGAGCGGCCTTTGGTCAGATAGTTGCACAAAAGTGGTTGCAGCTTGTCCAGTGCGGCGACAAATCGAGCCTCTCCTGATTGGCACTCTTCAAACTCCTCCCACAGGCATCTCAGTTCCTGAGCCTGGCTTTGGGGCAGCATGCCAAACAACCTGTCGGCCGCTTTCTGTTCGCGCTCCGGCTTATCTTTTTCCGCCTCAATGTCATAACAGTAGGTGTCCCCCGCATCTATTTCCACTATGTCGTGAATCAGCGCCATCTTAATAGACTTTAACAAATTCAGATCTTGTTTTTTGGCATATTCCGATAATAAAATGCACATCAAAGCCAGATGCCAGGAATGCTCCGCATCATTCTCATACCTTGACCCGTCCATTAGGAAGTTCTGCCTGTATACCTGTTTTAATTTATCCGCTTCGATTATAAAGCCAATCAGCTGCTCCAGCATTTCATACCTCCCGGGGTCAGGTTTGAACTATTGAACGTATTTTTGGATTATTGTCTCTATATCTTTTATGGGCTGAATTAACTCCGGGAATCTTTTTAGCAAAATCCTCTGATAAACCTTTGGAACATATTCAGGCGAAACTGAAAGGTAGCTTGCGACAACACTTCCCGGTAAGTGCAAAAGGTGCCTTGCAATGAAAATATACACTTTTCGTGCATTAGAACACGTTAGATAATCTTTTAATATAAACAAATATTTACGGAAGTCCTCATTATCAACAAAAATATCTAACTGTTTATTCCCACGTACAATAACATGATAAATTGCTCCGGGGTAGTGAACCCTTCTTTTTCTTGGCATTTTCTCCACTCCCAGATTAAATCTAAGAGCTTATTCGGCATAATTTATTATTTTCCTTTTTTTGTAATTAGCAAATTTATCCAAATGTTCGAATGTTCGGACCTGACCCCAAGTTAAACGGACCCCGTTTGGGATCCGCACCAACTTATCTGTGAAACATTTTAATGGTTATTCTGCTTTCTCAAGGCGGACGGCACAGACTTTGAGCTCAGGGGTTTTGGCAATGCGACAGAACTCTGAATTAGTGAGCAGGTTTGCCGCCGATTCGGCGAAGTGGAAGGTCATGAAGACGACGCCGCGCTGTACACGCTCTGTGAGTCGGACGTTACACCTGACGGAACCGCGGCGTGAACTGACAATAACAGAGTCATTGGGGCCAATGCCGAGTTTTTCGGCGTCCAGCGGGTTGATTTCCATCAATTCTTCGCTGTGGAACTGATTCAGGCCCTCAGTTTTGCGTGTCATTGTCCCTGTATGATAATGGTAGAGGCTGCGCCCCGTTGTGAGGAGGAAGGGGTACTCCCCGTCAGCCTGTTCCGCGGAGAGCCTGTATTCAACTGCTGAGAATTTGCCGAGGCCGCGGCTGAATTTGCCGACATGGAGTATCGGTGTGCCCGGATGTTCGGTGTCAGGGCAGGGCCACTGAATGCCGCCGTCTTCGAGGCGCTGATAGTTGATGCCCGCATAACTTGGCGTCAACCGGCTGATCTCCTCCATAACCTGCTCTGAATTCTCGTAGTTCCAGTCAAACCCTAATTTCCGGGCAAGCATTGTGATAATCTCCCAGTCAGGCTTGCTTTGCCCGCGCGGGTTCAGCGCCTTGCGCACCCGCTGGACACGCCGCTCTGTGTTGGCAAAGACGCCGTTCTTTTCAGCAAAGGTAGCCGCAGGCAGAACCACGTCAGCCAGTTGGGCGGTCTCTGTGAGGAAGATATCCTGAACTACCAGGAAGTCCATCTTCTCAAGGGTGTGGCAGATATGACTCCCGTCGGGGTCACTGAGGAACGGGTTCTCACCCATGATATACAGTGCGCGGATACGGTCCTCGCCCGCCGCCTGAAACATTTCCGTCATCGTCATGCCCGGCTTGTCGGGAAGTCGGACATTCCAAGCGTTTTCAAACTTCTCGCGGACGGTGGGATCGGCAACCGGCTGATAACCGGTAAAGACTACCGGCAGCGCGCCCATGTCACACGCCCCCTGCACGTTGTTCTGACCGCGAAGCGGGTTTAAGCCTGCCCCTGGTTTGCCAAAGTTTCCTGTAGCCAGGGTCAAATTGGCAAGTGAAAGCACATTTTCGGTTCCGCTCGTATGCTGCGTCACACCCATGGTGTAGAGGACGGTTGCGCTGTCAGCGCCGGCATAGAGCCTGGCAGCCTTAATAATATCCTCCGCCGGTACCCCGCTAAGCTGCGAGGCGTATTCAGGCGTATACTTGTCAACTGTGGCTTTCATGTCCTCAAAGCCTTCTGTGCGGTTGGCAATAAACTCGTTGTCAACGAGGCCTTCTTTAAGGATAACATGCAGCATGCCGTTAATCAGGGCGACGTCGGCGCCCGGTTTGAGCGGCAGGTAAACATCGCAAATTTCAGTCAGTGGAATACTGCGCGGGTCGGCGACAATTAGTTTGGCACCGTTTCTGACTGCTTTCCTGATCCTGTAACCTATAATGGGGTGATTTTCAGTGGTGTTGGAGCCGATAACAAAAATTGCCTGGGCATTTTCCACTTCACCAATGGTATTTGTCATTGCACCGCTACCAAGAACAGTGGCCAGACCGGCCACAGTGGGAGCGTGTCAGAGACGGGCGCAGTGGTCAATATTGTTTGTCCCCAGCTGGCGCATTATTTTCTGGAAAGCAAAGTTATCTTCATGAGTGCAGCGCGCGGAACTGATACCGCCGACTGCCCACGGGCCTGATTCTTCAATTATCTCCCTGAACTTCTCCGCTACCAGTTCAAGCGCCTCATCCCAGGAAGCTTCCTCGAATTTGCCGTCCCGTTTGATAAGCGGCGTTTTGAGGCGGTCCGGGTGATTGATAAAATGATAGCCGAAGCGTCCTTTAACACAAAGCTGGCCGCGGTTTACCGGATTTTCTTTATCACCGCGGACTGAAACGACGCGGTCACCTCTGACACCAAGGTAGATGCCGCAGCCGACTCCGCAATAAGTGCATACTGTTTTGACTTCCCTTGACGGGCGTTCGTGTATTTTAAACGCCAGGGCGCCGGTCGGACAGCGGTCCGCGCACTCGCCGCAGGACTCACATTTTGACTCTACGAGCGGCATGCTGCCTAAAGTGCTGACCCTGGTACCCGTGCCGCGGTGGCTGAAGTCAATGGCCGCTATACCGTTAATCTCCTGGCAGGTCCGCACGCAAATGCCGCAAAGAATACAACGTGAATGGTCCATATCGAAGAACGGATTCGATTTATCCGTGGGAACTTCACTCATGCCGCGCCGCAGGCTGGCAAGGTTCTCATCGGTAATGCCAACAAAAGCTGATACCCGCTGCAGGTCGCAGTCGTGGTTGCGGATGCAGGACTGGCAGTCGGGATTGTGGTTGGAAAGAATCATTTCCACAGTAACCCTGCGCACCAGAGATACTGCCGGCGAATCCGTCAGGACTACCATGCCCTCGGTAACCGGGGCACGGCAGGCAGTGACAAGCTTGCCGTTGATATCTACCATGCAAACACGGCAGCCACCAAATGTGGAGAGGTCAGGGTGGTAGCAAAGAGAGGGAATATAGATTCCTGCTTCTTTGGCAGCTTGCAATACTGTGGCGTCTTCGGCAGCCATAATCTCCTGGCCGTCAATATAAATTCTTGGCATTACTTCACCCCCTGTTCAATCTCAATTTTTTGCTGGCCGGTTATTTTGGAAATTGCGCTAAACTTTGCCGGGCAGCAGTCAATACAGATACCGCACTTCGAACATTTGGACTGGTCTATAACATGGGGCATTTTCTTTTCGCCCGAAATTGCCTCGGTGGGGCACGCCTTCACGCATATCCTGCAGGCTTTGCATTTTTCCGGGTCAATCCAGTAAGCGATTAATTCTTTGCAGTTAAGAGCTGTACAGACTTTTTCATTAATATGGGCGTCGTATTCATGCCGGAAATAACGCAGCGTGCTGAGAACCGGATTTGGCGCACTCTGGCCCAGGCCGCAGATTGACCCGGCCATAATTGCTTTACCCATCTCCTGCAGTTTGTCCAGGTCTTCCGGCCTGCCGTGTCCGGAAGTGATATCCTCAAGAATCTTCAGCATCTGGCTCATGCCGTCGCGGCAGGGAGCACACTGTCCGCATGATTCGTCTACTGTAAACTCCACAAAATATCTGGCGATGTCAACCATGCAGGAAGTTTCATCCATAATCACCATACCGCCTGAACCCATCATGGATCCAGCGTTAACAAGCGAATCGAAATCGACTTCCAGGTCAAGCATATCAGCCCGCAGGCAACCGCCTGAGGGGCCGCCGGTCTGAACAGCCTTAAATTCCTTGCCGTCTGGCACACCGCCGCCGATATCATAAATAATTTCCCGCAGCTTGATACCCATCGGCACTTCAATCAGGCCGCTGTTGCGGATCTTGCCGGTCAGGGCAAACACAGCAGTACCCGGGCTTCTTTCGGTGCCCGTGGCGGCAAACCAGTCTGCTCCTCTCCTGATGATATCAGGGATAAAGGAAAAAGTTTTAACATTGTTAAGCAGCGTGGGCTTGCCCCACAGACCTTCCTCTGTTGTCCGGGCTCTGGGAAGTGGCTTGGGCATGCCACGGTAACCTTCAATGGAACGGACAAGCGCAGTCGATTCGCCGCAGACAAAAGCACCTGCGCCCTGGAAAACCTCCGGGTCAAAGCTAAACCCGGTACCCATGATATTATCGCCGAGCAGGCGCCACTCTCTGGCCTGTTGAATCGCCTTTTGCAGTCGCGTAACGGCAAGGGGATATTCCGCACGCACATAAATATAGCCATAACTTGCGCCGATGGCATAGGCGGATATTATCATGCCTTCAATTACAGCATGCGGGTCTCCTTCAAGCACCGAGCGGTCCATAAAAGCACCCGGGTCGCCTTCGTCACCATTACAGACAACATACTTGGGTTCACCCGGCGCTTTAAGACAGGACAGCCATTTCTTACCCACCGGGAAGCCGGCACCGCCGCGGCCGCGCAGACCCGATTTGGAAACAACATCTATCACCTGTTCGGGGGTATAGCCCTGCAGAATCTGAGACAGCGCCTGATAACCGTCAACTGCAAAATATTCACGGATATCTTCCGGGTTAATAATGCCGCATTTTCCAAGGACAATCCTTTTTTGCCTGTTATAGAAAGGAACTTCGTGTTCGGTCAGGCAGCGGCTGCCGTCAGAATCTTCATAGAGCAAACGCTCAACGACTGTATCCTTCTCCAGGGAGGCTTCAACGATTTCTGCCACATCGCCTGCTTTTACCTTAGTATAAAAGACCCCCTTAGGCTCAAAGCGCACCAGCGGCCCCATCTGGCAAAAACCGTGACAGCCGCTGACAGCCACTCCGGACTCGCTATCCTTCCCCTCAAAAAGCAGCTCGACGTCAGCATCGATACCTTTTTCACTTAGCAGCCGTTTTAACTCCCCATAAACGGCCAAGGATCCACCTGCCACACAGCCGGTGCCGGCGCAGACGAGAAAACGTGTTTTCCGCCTGGCATAAGCTGCCTTGCACTCATCTCTGATTTCAGCAATTCTGGATGGTGAGTCTATCTGCATAACAACTCCAACCTCCTCTCCAAAGCATAGACTATTTCTTTACAATGTTGGCAACTTTGCCCGGGTCAACCTGTCCGTAGGCTTCTTCATCTACCACAACAACCGGAGCCAGAGCACACGAACCAACACAGGCAACCCTCTCCAGGCTGTATTCGTAGTCCTCGGATGTACAGCCGCAGGCTATGCCAAGCTCGCGTTCAAAAGCTTCAAGAACACGTGTTGCGCCCTTCACATGGCAAGCCGTGCCATAACACACTTTAACCTGGTGTTTGCCACGCCGCGAAAAATAGAACTGGGCAAAAAAAGTAGCTACACCATAAACCTGGCTCTCAGGCATTGAAACAAACCTGGCTATCTGTTTCATAGAATCGGCCGGCAGATAACCCCGGACATTCTGGACAGCCTGCAGAATAGGGATTAATTCCTCCCGCTTCCCCTTAAACCTGGCAAATACGTCATTTATCCCGGCATCACTCTTACACATAAAATCCCCCCCTTTTTCCTAGTTTTCAGCTGCATATCATTTGATTTCAATGTCAATACGATAACAGACAAAAAGAAAGACGTGCAGAGACACAAACATATTTATAGTTCGCTCTTAAATCTGCCTTTTCCTTTTTTTCAGGCTTAAGTTTTTGCCCATTAAGCCACTGTCTCTCGCATTTATAAATCAGGTTCAGAAACAGCAGGTTCCCGCTCCCAACTAAAGAAATGAAGGATCTGGGGAGAGGGCAAGGGTGAGGGGATACTGTCAGCGGCGGCAGTCAATAATCCTTTTTTCTGTAATGACAATGTCAACCCGCCTGTCCCAGGAGGCCACAGGGATGCCTGGCAGGATTTGCAGTTCAAAAGTTGCTGCCACCAGAGGCACGCATGCCCGGAGTTCCTCAAAAAACCTGTCATAATAGCCCCCGCCGTAGCCGAGCCTGTTCCCCTTTTCATCAAAGGCCACCCCGGGCACCAGCACAAAGTCTATGTCAGAGACATCTACGGGCCTTATTTTATCGGGTTTTGGTTCCGGGATACCCCACAGCCCCGGCGCCACGTCTTCATCTATATTTAGGATTTCGGAGAGAATCATGCGCCTTTCCCTGTGCACCGTCTTTGGCGCCACCACCCTTTTACCGCACGCCAGGGCAGCGGGGACCATCTCAAGTGTCTGCACTTCTTTGTTAAAATTTAAAAAAAACATTACAGTAGCAGCCTGCACAAACTCTGGCAGGGAGTACAGCTGCAGGGCAATTTGGCGGCTGTGTGCCCTTACTTCGTCCCAGCTTAAAAGGTCGCGCCGGGTCAGGACTTCTTTGCGAATAAGCTTTTTATCTGTCATGGCGCATTTAGTATGCCCGCGCGAAATATACCAGCTTGTCCGACTCGCTGCCGCAGTGCAGGCATTTCCCCGGCAAACCTTCCGTATCAAAGGGGATGCAGCGGATAGTAGCTTTTGTCTCTTCCTTGATGGCCTGTTCACAGGCCGGGTCACCGCACCAGCGGGAAATCACAAAGCCGCGTTTTTCTTCAATAATTCGCTTAAACTCTTCGTAATCATCAGTTCTTGAAGTATTTTCCTCACGGAAACGCCGCGCCTTCTTAAGCATATTGTCCTGTATTTCTTCAAGCATTGAGCGCACACGGGCCGCCAGGTCGTCAAGGGCCACTGTTTCCTTCTCCCCGTTATCGCGCCGCGCCAGCACCGCCTGCCCGTTCTCCAGGTCGCGCGGGCCGATTTCCAGGCGCAGAGGCACACCCTTCATCTCCCACTCATTAAACTTCCAGCCGGGAGAGTATTCTTCACGGTCGTCCATCTCAATGCGGATGCCTTCCGCTTTAAGTTTTGCATAGACTTCACCAGTTTTCGCCAGTACTTCGTCCCGCACTTTCTTTGGCGCAATGGGGACGAGAATCACCTGTACCGGAGCCACCTTTGGCGGCAGCACCAGCCCCCGGTCATCGCCGTGCACCATGATGATGGCGCCAACCAGGCGCGTGGAGACTCCCCATGATGTCTGCCACACATATTTAAGTGAGCCGTCGCTGTCCAGGTAGGAGATATCAAACACTTTTGCAAAATGTTCGCCCAGATTGTGCGAGGTTCCCGCCTGCAGCGCCTTGCCGTCGCTCATCAGCGCCTCAATACAGTAAGTACGAAGCGCACCGGCAAACTTCTCGTTATCGGTCTTGCGCCCTTTAACCACAGGCACTGCCAGGTCATTTTCCACAAAGTCCCGGTAGACTTCAAGCATCTTCAGAGTCTCTTCTTCCGCTTCCTGCTCATTACGGTGGGCGGTATGCCCCTCCTGCCAGAGAAACTCCGACGTGCGCAGAAACGGCCGCGTCACTTTTTCCCAGCGTACCACATTGCACCACTGGTTAATTAAAACAGGCAAATCACGCCAGGACTGTATCCAGCGGCTGTACATCTCGCAGATGATTGTTTCCGATGTAGGCCTTACCACCAGCCTCTCAGCCAGTTTCTCGTTGCCGCCGTGGGTGACCCAGGCCACCTCAGGCGCGAAGCCTTCCACGTGTTCAGCTTCTTTCTGCAGCAGGCTCTCAGGGATAAAGAGGGGAAAGTAGGCGTTCTTATGCCCGGTATCCTTAATGCGCCTGTCCAGTCCCTGCTGCATGTTTTCCCACAGGCCAAAGCCGTACGGGCGGATAACCATGCACCCTTTAACCGGTGAATAATCAACCAATTGCGTCTTCAAAATCACATCTATGTACCACTGTGAGTAGTCCGTTGCCTGGGGCGTGATTTCTTTTACAAACTCTTTATCTTCTCTGCTCATCATTATACACTCCTCTGCACAGGGAAATCATGGAATTTCTTTAATTCTTAGAGGATTATACCATATAGCACTTAATAGGGTCAATTTTAACAAAAGGAGCGGCACGCCGCTCCACTTTTTTATCTATGTTGTTTGAGGTTTTAATCAGTCTTAAATAATTCAGTGGTCAGGTAACGTTCACCGGTATCAGGTATAATTACAACCACCTGTTTGCCGCTGCCGAGCTGCTTGGCCACTTTCAGAGCGGCAAATACTGCTGCACCGCCTGAGATGCCGCACAGCACACCCTCCTGAGACGCCATTTTACGGGCTGTATCCATTGCTTCGTCATTATTGACAGTAATCACCTGGTCGATGACACCGCGGTTTAGGATGGTGGGAATAAAACCGGCTCCGATGCCCTGAATCTTGTGCGGCCCCGGAGTTCCGCCGGATAGTACCGGCGAGCCGGCGGGTTCCACAGCGACTACAAGTACTGCCGGATTCTCCTTTTTTAACACTTCCCCCACTCCTGTAATTGTACCGCCGGTACCCACGCCGGCGACAAAAGCATCAAGCTTGCCGCCTGTCTGTTCCCATACCTCGCGGGCTGTAGTCTGGCGGTGGATTTCGGGATTAGCAGGATTGGCAAACTGCTGCGGCACAAAATACCCGGGATTTTGCTGAATAATCCTCTCGGCCTCTTCAATTGCTCCGGGCATACCTTTGGCGCCTGGAGTCAGGACATACTGAGCGCCGTAGGCTTTTAGCAGGTTGCGCCGCTCTACGGACATCGTTTCAGGCATAACCAAAATCAGTTTATAGCCCCGGGCGGCGGCCAGCATAGCAAGGCCGATACCGGTATTGCCGCTGGTCGGCTCCACGATTGTGTCACCAGGCTTCAGTTTGCCGGATTTTTCAGCGGCCAGAATCATACTCAGCGCAATACGGTCTTTAACACTTCCTGCCGGGTTAAAAGACTCCAGCTTGGCCAACACCTCAGCTGATTCAGGATTTACCAACCGGTTCAGCCTCACCATTGGTGTTTGGCCGATTAATTCCCCCACATCATTTGCAACCTTCATCATTTTGCCTCCTCACAACTAACGGAAAATGTGTTATTACGCAATTTTTCAAGCAACCCGGAATTGCAGGTGCTTAATATGTCGTTAAAATCAGTAAACGGTATGTATGCTGTACCCTTTTTCCGGCAATACTCCGCCAGGGCGTCTTTGGCAAATACGACATCTGCCACATCACTGGCGCAACGGTCAGAATGGCCATCACCTATATAGATAATGCGTGACCCTTTACCCCTGACGCGCTCCACGTAGTTGAGCTTACAGTTGCCACAGGAGCCGCAATCTTCACTCTGATAAGGAAAATCGGCTTGGAGACTGCAGTCAACAACACGCAGGTGGTTGGCCAGGTAGGGCACATCTACACGGAACTTTTTCAGCATCAGGTCAATATAGAAATCAAACCCGTCACTAAGCACGGTAACTTCTATATCCGAGCGCCGGCAAAATTCAATAAAATCTCCAAAAGCGGGATCCAGCCGAAAATGTTCTTCCACAAAGCTGCGCAGTATGTGCTCAGGCACTTTTGTCAGTGAAAATATTTCTTCAAGTGCAACCCTTGAGCCTTTTTCTCCGCGTTGGTAGGCATCCTCAACTTCACGCCAGCCCGGACCGGCAAAAGTCTCTATAATTCTAAAACCAATATCATCACTGGCAATCGTCCCGTCAAAGTCACAGAGCACCTCTATTGCCTGTACTTTTTTTTTCATCTTTCCTCCTCTGGCTTGTCCGCAAAGAACTTTCTCTCTAATATAAAACATGTATGGACATAAACCGTCATCACATATTATTCTTCCGGCATTACACCAAAGTGTGTTGACTGCAGCAGTTGGCTTGCCCTGGCGGCATTATTTTTGGGCACCTTTACCGCGACCTCGCTAAGCGGGCCCACAGAGAGCCTATAGATGGCGCCTACTGCTTCTCTTTCCAAAAAAACCGGGATATCTGAGGCTTCGAGCATGCCTTTGACAATATTTGCCTCATCAATATTTGATGCTTCGAAAACAGTAACCCAGCTCTCAAAATCTTGATTTTGCATTGGCCGCCTCCTCTGGCTAAATTTATTTCCAAATCTATTATAACCCAATTAAAGGGACGGCACAAACGCTGCCGGTATATTTTTGTCGCTGCCTACTGCGCTTTTTTGGGCAGGATTAACGAGCGAGCCTGATTATCGGCACTGAAATGGTCACTTAGCCTGTGGTTTGCCTCCTCCAACGTCAAATCAGCCAATACATCCAGGTAAGTAAAGAAGTTTATATTTCTGAAATGATAGGCCAAAAAATTATTGGCAATAAACTCCAGTGAGTTAAAACTCTTCAGGAAGCCGCCCATCATCTTGCGCCGGTGGTGCTCAAAGGTCTCAGCCGAAATTCCTTCCTTCTGGGCGCGTCCAATCCCCTCCTGCAGGCGCTGGTAGAGGAGCTCAGGATCCTCAGTCTCACCTCCGATAATAGTATGGCCGTATTCTTTTTCCGACACTACTCCGGCGTCAAATTCGTCGTCAATCAAGCCTTTTTCATAGAGCTCGTTATAAAGCCGCGAACTGGAGCCTAAGACAGCGTCCAGCACAACTTCAGTGACCAGTTCCCGCCTGAGCAGGCGTTCACCGTCATAACCGGTTTCGCTGTCCTTGTAGCCTATGTTTAAAACCGGCTGGGAAACAACCAGTTCCATGGACACATAGTCTTTGGCCAAAGTTTTCGGTTCCTGCGGGTAAATGCGTTTAATTTCGCCCAGCTGATCATAGTTGCGGAGGCTGATGTTTTTGGCCACCTGCTCAATAACCCTGTCGGGCTCTACATCACCGACAACAAAGATTGCCATGTTGCTGGGATGGTAAAATGTCCGGTAGCACTTATAGAGAATCTCTTTATCAATCAGGCGTATGCTATCCACGCTGCCGGCAATGTCCTTACGGACAGGATGTTCATTATAAAGAGCTGTGAGCAGATTAAAGAAAATGCGCCACTGGGGGTTGTCTTCGTACATGCGGATTTCCTGCTCGATAATCCCTTTTTCCTTTTCCACACTTTCTTCAGTAAAATAAGGCTGCTGCACAAAATCAAGCAGTATTTCCAGGCATTCGTAAAAATTTGCAGTGGTAGAAAAAAGATAGGCAGTGTTGGTAAAATTGGTGAAGGCATTGCTGGAGGCGCCCAGCTTGGCAAAGCGGTCAAAGACATTGCCGTCCTCCTCCTCAAACAGCTTGTGCTCAAGGAAATGTGCGACTCCGTCGGGCACAACAAGTTCTTCACCCTCTCCCCCGACCACAAAGTGAGAGTCTATGGAGCCAAAGCGTGTGGCATAAGTGGCATACTTCTTGTTATACCCGCGCTTGGGCAGTACAAACACCTCAAGGCCGGGCTCAATTCTCTGCCAGAAAATCTTCTCTTTCAGCAGGCTGTTTTCCAATACTTTGTTCATTGCTGCGCACCCCCCTTGTTAGTCAGGAAGTAGACTGTGTCTAATTCAACCTGTTCCGCCACCCTGGCCACATCATCCCTTGTCACAGCATCGAGTCGGGACAGCAGGCTTTCTGTATCCTCATCGCGGCCTGCCAGCATGCCATCGAGAGCGCGGTTAATAATAAGTCCCGGGTTGTCCTCTTCAACCAAGAACTGGTTGCGCAGCCCGCTTATTGTATTATTGAACTCCTCATCATTAATATCAGCCCCGGCCAATGCCTCAATCTGCCGGCGGATGATATCCAGCGCCTGCTCATACTGCTTTACCTCAATTCCTGCTGAAACCAGGAGCAGGCCTTTATGCTTTTCCAGTCGTGAATAGGCGTAATAAGCAAGGCCCGCCTTCTCACGCACATTCTGAAAAAGCTTGGAATGTGGAAAAGACCCGAGAATGCCGTTGTAGACCAGGAGAGGAAAATAATCGTCATCTGCATAAGTCAGCCCCGTACGGTAGCCAAGCACCAGTTTGCCCTGGTTTACATCCAATTCTTCACTTATATAACGCACCTCCGCCACATCTTTTTTAACCAGTGTGGCTGGTATGTTCATTACATCAGCACGCTCGAAGTCCAATACTTCTTCCACCAGCGACACAACTTCTTCCATATCGATATCGCCGCTCACATGCAGGTCCGTGGGGCTCTCCATGAGAAACCGACGGTAAAAGGCATAAAGAGAAGCCGGGCTGATCACCTTGAGCTTTTCCAGACTGCCGTATTTAAAGATGCCAAAGGGTTCATCGCTGCACATTTCCTGCAGGCAGCGCTCTACAGAATAAGCATGTTTATCGTTAATCAGGCCCTGGATAACTTTTTCATGCTGTTCTTTCTCCTGCGAGACAAATTCTGCCTTAAAACCGTCATCCTCCAGTACCGGGTCTGTCAGTACTTCACGCAGGATTGAAAGCCCCTTACGCAGCAGGTCTCCTTCCCCGGGCAGATACTGGTCGTGAACAATATCCAATGTGAAACTGACAAGCTGCCTTTCACCTTTTTTTGCAACATCTGCCATTAACTCGCTGCCGTAGAGTTCCTCCAGCTTATACGCCAATTGCTGCCTGGTGGGGAAAGCACCGCAGCCTCTCTGCAGCACCGAGGGCAACAGCGAACAGGCGGTGACATCCTCTTCTTTCAGGTGACGGTGCAGGATCAACTGCACCAAAATAGTCTTAAACTTGGAAGTGGGATGGATATATAGGTTTATCCCGTTTTTTAAGCGCTTACGCCTGATATTTGTCAATATTGTTCCTCCTTTGTCATGTTAGGCCGCCATACCATAAAATGGTCAGCATATATATTCCATTCAAGAGCTGGATTTCCTTCCCTGTAGTCTATTTTGCTTTGAAAAGAAGCTGCTTATTACTGCACGCCAAAATTATTATGCCCCGCTGTGCGCCCGCACAACAAAATTATTGGCACCCCGGCATAGAGCAGGGTTGTGGCCGCTGCCACAACTCCCGAGTCATTCAGTAGAAGTGCTGTGATGCTGCCGGCTATAATACCGAGAAATCCGGCGGAAAGACCGGGGTAGTGTTGGTGCACAGATGTCAGCATGCCGCGGGGTCGGTAAAAGAGCACAGCCAAAACGGCAAGAAAAACCAGAAATGCCCTGCTCCACTGTGAATAGCGAAATAATTTTACATTCATCGAGGCCTTGCGCGCAGCCACATCGGCCAGTGCCTGAGCACCCTCACTATTCAGTAAAAACAACGTTCTCCCCAGATGGGACTGTCCTCCCTCCGGCACTCTCAGGTTGATAAGCACAGCAAGCACCGCCACGCCTGTCAACAGGGCAAGCAGGCTAAGCCCATTTCTCCAGCCCGGCCTCACTTGCCCCAGCACAAGCAGGGTAACAAGAAAAGCAACCATGGCCGTTACAGTACCGCCAAAATTAGCGCCCCCCGCCGGCGCTACAATCAGCAGCACCAGTGAGAAAAAGAACAGGGACAAGGCAGGGAGTAAAACTTTGCGCCGCAGGGGAAAGAGAGAAAAAAACGCCGTTGCCCCCAGAATAGCCGACCCCACCAGTACTCCCATATATTCATTGCCAAGACCGTAGAAGCGCGCCCCCGAAACCACATCGTAACCCAGCACCGACACCTTCATCAGAGGCGCACCCCGTACTATATCAAAGGCCAGTGAGGACGCGGTTAAAAGGCCGATCACAGCAAACCTGCTCTCTGCTCTGGGAATGAGATAATATACCAAAGCCACCGCCGTCACCATCGCTGCGAAGGTTACCAGAAAAGCACTTATCTGTGTAAAATTTTGCAGTGGCAGGTAGAGCACCACTATAGGAAAAAGCAGCAGCGCAAGCAGCAGCGGTTCAAAAAGTTCATTCCGCACAATACGTACAAATAGGTTGAGAAGCGCGCCAAGCACAATGACTATCTGCAAAAAGACATAGGTTTTTAAAAGCGGCGGACGCAGGCGGAAAATCCGATCAATGCCTGCCTGCATTGCAAGCAAATCACCGGCACCTCCGCTGCCGGAGGCAATTATAACTCTGCCAAGCATCATCCCCGGTACGTCAAGCCCGCTTTGGTTGAGTATCAAAGGTGCAACATCAGTGGATAGGACTATGCCCGCGCGCCTGGTGGACCCGGACATCAGGAGTGAGCCGGCTGGAAAATCGCTGCCAAGCACAAGTATGTAGCTGAGCAGTCCGGCACCGCTTTCACCCGCAGGAGGCGCAGGCGACAGAAGTATAAGTAAATCTTCATCACCCAATCTCCCGCTTGCATGTTCAATAAACCAGGCCGAATCGGCATATATTTCTTCCTGCAGGCCGGCGTAAACATTTTCACTGAGAAGCGGCCGGTATTCATCAAGGCGCACTGTATCACCCCAGTCCACCAGTATCACATCCGCCTCCTCATAAAGCGCGGAAAACCTCTGCCAGGCATCCTCACGGTCCACGCGCACACTAAAAGGAAAGCGTTCCTCATGCTTTAAAATGCCCCGGCTCACGTCACCCAACATTACCTGGCCCGACCTGTCAGCCAGCATGGCTGCAGACTCCCTGAAATAGCCCTGGCCGTCAGCATTGCCAAGGACCGCAGTCGCTCTGCCTCCTTCACGCAGTGTCTCACCCAGAAGCCCGGGCACGACCGGGTGGCGCAAAGCCTTGTTGGCACGGACGGCAGCAGCAGGCACAGTCTGCAATACAAGGCCATCAGGCTTAAAACCCTGGTGGCGAAAAAACAATTCCCGTGCAAGCACCCCTGCATACTCTTCTTCTGCGTTAAAGGCCAAACGAGTATATTCAGTGCCCATCGCCCTTGAGCCGGCGCCAAGGGTCACATATGAATGTTCACTTGTGGGCCGGTCAGCAGTGCCCACATTAAGCAGCCCAACTGCACCCCTGGCGAGCCAGGGGCCAAGATTGCGGCTTTGGGCCACCTGGTGCAGCCCGGTCCTGTTAAGGGAGATAATTATCACTTTTCCCGCTGCTTCACAGGGCACAACTCTTAATAAAAATATCAGGAGAATCAACACAACACGGCTAAAAAACTTCATGCGGCCACCTGCCATCCATTACCGATTGGTATAGGCTGCGTGTCTTATCAATCATACCGGCGATTTCAAACCCGCCTACACTGTCCAAAGCCCCTGCTCTGAGCCGCTCTGCCAATAACGGGTCATTAAGAACGCTGCTTACAGCGTCCACCAGTCCGCCTACCGAGCCAGGCTCCACCAATATCCCGTTTTTGCCGTGCCGGACCAACTCCCGCAGCCCACCGGCGGCACTTGCCACCACCGGGCAATCCGCCGCCATAGCCTCAAGCACGGTAATGCCCTGTCCTTCACTTAGAGACGGCTGCACATAGACAGTGAGCCGCGCCAGTATGGCTGGAACATCATGGCGGTAACCCATAAAAAAAAGCCTCTCCCCAAGCCCAAGCGCCGCGGCAAGTGACTCCAGTTTTGGCCTTAACGGCCCGTCACCAACCACCAGAAACCGAAGCTCCGGATAATTCAAAGCCAGCTGTGCAGCTGCCCGTATAAAAAACTCTACGCCCTTTTGACGCGCCAGCCTGGCCACAGTTGCCACCACCGGCTGCTCCGGCGGGAAAGGCAGCTCTGTCTCACACTGTCTGGCACCAAGAGCAATACCATTTGGTATTACCTTAATACTCGTACTGATACCCAGTTCTTCCGCTAATTCTCCGGCAAGCCACTCCGATACCGTCACATAGCCTGTTGTCCAGCGCGACAACCAACGTTCCGCAGTATAATAAAGCGGTCGCAGCCGGGAAGCTTTGGCGCCTGCAAAATCATTATGGATAGTAACAAGGCACGGCACTCTACCGATACGGGCTGCCGGACGCGCTACAAGGCCTGCCTTAAACCCGTGCGCGTGAACAAGCACAAAATTGTCCCGCTTTATAAGCTTGGCCAATCTGCCAACTGCTATCATATCCCTGTAAGGCTCTAACCGTCTGCCCAGCGTAAGCGGAAAAACATCGGCAGCAGCCGACTCAAACTCAGCAGCCATTTCAAACGGACAGGCCACTGTAAAAGTGAAATCATCCGCCAAATGCTTAAGCAGATTCTTAAGGTGGATTAAAATGCCTCCCTCTACCGGGCGGACAATTTGTAGTATGCGCGGCTTAATCATGATCCCTCCATGAGGCTGTATTAAAGTTATTATGTCCAGTGCCGGTTTCTTTTTGCGTTTGACTTTTATGGTTAAAGGTGTTATCATAGCTATGCATTTGCGCCCGTAGTGAAATGGATATCACGCAGGCCTCCGGAGCCTGAAGTCGGGGTTCGAATCCCTGCGGGCGCACCATATAAACGCAGAAAAAGCGACTGCCGAGGCAATCGCTTTTTTGATTTGTCCTTTTACAGGGTACTTTTAGTCGCTTTATTCTCCGACCACAGTTTGAAAATAAACTCCAGCAGCAATCCCTGATCAAAAAGCGGCAGCGGCAGGAACTTCACACCAAGTTTCACCTGGTCCTCATCTTCGGTTACATGAATTACCTCTGCCTCAGTTTCCAGTGTGTGTTCCACTTCATCCAGGTTGACAAGCAGCTTTATAATGTCACCCGGCTTACCGGATGCGGAGCAAAGCAGGCGGGCGCCGGTTTGTGAAATATCCAAAAGTACCCCCTCAAGCCATCTCTCACCGTATGCTCCTTCACCCAGATGAATGAACACGGGCCTGGCAGCTTTCAGGCGGTAGCTTCCCCGCTGCTGTATCCTGTTAAGCGATGAGAGGTTTTCCAAAAGCAGGCTGTGCGACTGCTCATGATATAATGCCACAATTGCTGTAAATTCATAAGAAGCGTCATCGGGCACAGTGAAGCGAACGATTATATCCTGCAACTCGCCAGGGTTAAAGGATAAGCCGGCATCAAGGAGCTTTAACACCATCTTATCGTTGCCGTATTGTCCCACACTCGCCAGGCAGGTTTTCTCCTCATTGCTCCATAAAAGCTCTACCTTTTTACCCGGATACAGTTTTTTGATCCTCATTGCCCCCGAAATTGTCACTACCACTGCGGAACCCTCCATCTAAAATAATCATTCTATCTATACGCCAAAGCAGCATGGCTGCCGCAGCCCGCTTTTTTCCACAAAAAATCCTGTCGCCGGCAATAAATAATATACTTCTGCAAAATGTAATGTTTTTCCTGTCTTAAAATTGGAAAATATTTTAATTATTATTATTTGTGATTTATTTAACAAATTAAATTTAATACTACAGGAATTTACTGTTCCATGCAGAAAAGATTAACATAGATATAGGATGAGGAGGTATGTTCCATGTATAAAATACTACTGGCAGCCGACGGTTCCGCCCAATCCTTTAAGGCTCTTGATTTTGTAGCTCAAATTGCCAAACCACTTGATGCGGAAGTGACTATCATCTCAGTTGCACAAGCAGTGCCTGTAATCAAAGGACAGGATGGTATTTCATTCGAAGATATAGCATCACTGGAAAAAAACATCGCCGAAGGTATGAAAAAAATGGCCAAGAAGCTCCTTGAGAAAGCTGAGGAAGCATTTATGGAGAAAGGACTCCAGGTTAAAACCAGGCTCGAAAAAGGGCAACCGGCTGACGTCATCTGCAAAGTGGCCGAGGACGAGAATTTCGACCTGGTGGTTCTTGGCAGCAGGGGGCTTGGCGGCTTTAAAGGCATGCTGCTTGGCAGTGTAAGCAATAAAGTTGTAAACCGTGTCACTACCAACGTTCTTGTTATTAAGTGATTTTAAACTTTGCACATAGTATAATCCCTTTTCTTTTTTAAACAGCACGCAGCGCGATGCTGTTTTTTTTACCGTACATTGGTTACAATGTAAATAATGACATATTAAAAGGAGATGATACTGTGCGCAGGCATATGATTTACTTTATGGTGCTGTTAGTGTTTTCCCTTCCCGCCTGTATAAGAAAGGGTCCTCCGGCGCAGCCTGCGCTTATCACTGAAAATATCCTGTTGTATTACGGCAGCGAAGGCAATGAAAAGTTTGTTACTGAAGAAAGGAAGATCTCCTATCGCGAAGGAGACGACAAATACGAAGCAACCCTTAAAGAACTTATAAAAGGGCCCGGCAATCAGGCTTATGTCGCCAACATCCCGAAGAGCACGGGAGTTTACGGAACAATCAGGCAGAATGAAGACTTAATAATAAACTTAACCGGTGATTTCCTCAGTTTCGGCGGCAGTGTTGCAGAAATAGTTGCTGTAGGTTCAATAGTTAATTCGCTGACACAATTTAACGAAATAGAAAGAGTAAAGATACTGGTAGAGGGTGAAGAGTACATCGGCCCCTCCGGAGAACCCCGCGGATTCATGGCGCCTTTTACTCAAAATGCTGAAGGTACAACTACGGATGTGACCCTCTACTTTGCCAATACTCAGGCCACAGCCGTAGTGGCAGAAACAAGAACCATCAGTATCCCCCCAGGGGCGACCAGGGAAAATACTTTAACCATTGTGCTTGCAGAGTTAATCGAGGGTCCGCAGCGCCCCGGACTGTACCGGACAATCCCCCCGGAAGTTACTGTACAGTCTGTAACGATAGATGGCAACACAGCCAATGTTGATTTTTCCCAGGAGATGCACACCAGGCACTGGGGAGGGGCCGCCGGAGAGTCAATGACAATCAATTCCCTCGTCAATACTATAACAGAGTTTGAAGGCATCGATCTGGTAAAATTGACTGTGGCAGGAGAACCCATGAGTATTGAACACGCCGTGCTGGGAGAACCCCTTCCCCGCAATGAAGCTATGATTCAAAAATAGTATCAAAATCTTTTTGCTCGCTGCTACAGAAAGAGGTGTGACCAAATGGAAAAGAAATTCATTTTAGCTCTCGACCAGGGCACAACAAGCTGCCGCGCCATTCTTTTTGACAGAGACAGCAATATTGTGGGAGCAGCACAGAAAGAATTCACCCAAGTTTACCCCCGGGCGGGCTGGGTGGAACACGATGCCGAAGAAATATGGAGCACCCAGTATGGCATGATTGCTGAATTGATGGCCAAAACAAACACAACACCCGCCGAAATAGCCTCCATCGGTATAGCAAACCAGCGTGAAACTACCGTAGTTTGGGACAAAGCTACAGGAAAGCCTGTCCATAATGCCATAGTATGGCAGTGCCGCCGTACCACCGCTATCTGCGACGAACTTAAGGCCAGAGGCCTTGAGCAAGCTTTCAGAACCAAGACGGGCCTTGTCATAGACGCATATTTTTCAGCAACAAAGGTCAAGTGGTTACTCGGCAACGTGGCTGGCGCCAGGGCAAGGGCTGAAAAGGGCGAGCTGCTTTTTGGCACCATCGACACCTGGCTGCTATGGAAGCTTACCGGCGGCCAGGTGCATGCAACCGACTATTCCAACGCTTCCCGCACTCTTATGTACAATATCAGGGAACTCTGCTGGGACGACCATCTTCTCAACGAGTTAAAAATACCTCGTGCCATGCTGCCGGACGTTTTACCCTCCAGCGGAGTTTTCGGTCACACTTCGCCTAATCAATTCCTGGGACAAAAAGTACCCATCGCCGGGGTAGCAGGCGACCAGCAAGCAGCTTTGTTCGGACAGGCCTGCTACCAGCCCGGGATGGCTAAAAATACTTACGGCACGGGCTGCTTTATGCTGATGAACACCGGAGACAAATTATATGAATCAAAAAACGGCCTACTCTCCACCATCGCCTGGGGTATTGACGACAAGGTGGAATACGCCTTGGAGGGCAGCATCTTTATCGCCGGCGCCGCCATTCAATGGCTGAGGGACGGCTTGAAAATACTGGAATATTCTGCCGACTCCGAGCATTACGCCGGTAAAGTAAAAAATACAGGCGGAGTATACCTGGTACCCGCCTTTACAGGACTGGGCGCCCCTTACTGGGACATGAAAGCCAGAGGTGCCATCCTGGGCCTCACACGGGGCACCATTAAGGAGCATATCATAAGAGCCACTCTTGATTCTCTGGCCTACCAGACCAAAGATGTGCTTTCAGCCATGGAAGCAGATTCAGGTATTAAACTTAAAGCCCTGAAAGTGGACGGCGGAGCTGTGGCAAACAACCTCCTGATGCAGTTTCAGGCCGACATTCTCAACGTACCCGTGGAAAGACCCAGCATAACAGAAACCACAGCACTTGGCGCAGCTTACCTGGCAGGCCTCGGTGTCGGATTCTGGCAGAGCAAAGAAGAACTTGCTGCAAGATGGCATCTTGACCGCCGTTTTGAAAGCCAAATGGATGACGCCCAAAGGACAAAGCTCTACGCTGGCTGGCAGCGTGCAGTGAAAAGAGCTATGGACTGGGATGTGGACGAATCTTAATCACTATATTAAAAATATTATGAATTTGTTTGTCCCTAAAGTTATGTTTCAGTGTGAAGCCAGCCAAAAGCCTGTGCCAATACAATGCCAAATAACCCGGCAAGTATTCCGTTTATGGCAGCCGTGTGGACATCCAACCATAAGCGCCACACCAATGCCGCCTGGCTACTTTCAGAGGTGGGGATGGACATAAAAGAGGTCAGTGAGCGGCTTGGCCATGAGGACATAACCACCACTTATAATTTATACTCTCACGTCATTCCAAGCACAAAGCGCAAAAGCGTGGACATCATTGAGGCCCACCTAAATGGCAAAGCCTCCCAAAAATAAATATCACAATTGAATAGGGGAAAAATTTTTATCACAATTTCTATCACAATCGGGGTTTTTATGAAAACTGGAACTTCCTGCCAGTGGCGAGAAGTCCCATGTTTATTGGTTTTATAGTGGTGCGCCTGGCAGGAATCGAACCTGCGACCTGCGGATTAGGAATCCGTCGCTCTATCCCCTGAGCTACAGGCGCATGTATTGTTATTATACCCGATAAACCCTTATAAATCAAGGCTGTTTCCAATTCAATGATTTCCAGTTTTATCGGATATTATGTCTACTAGCCCCGATTTTACCCCATTTGGTCACGTGACGCTTTTCACAGCTTGCCGGATTTACCATAGCATCAAACGCATCAGCAGCCTGCCTCTGTAAAGACGGCACTACATGGCTGTAGAGATCAAGAGTTATTGAGACACTGGCATGCCCCAGACGCTCGCTGACTACCTTGGGGTTGACGCCTGCTTCCATAAGAAGAGAGGCATGCGAATGCCGCAACCCGTGAAACGTGATGTTATAGCCGCGCCGCCGGGCAATTCTCGAAAAATTCCCGGACACAGTGTTTGGGTTTAACGGAGTCCCATTCGGATGCGCACATATTAAATCATTGTTCTGATAAGACTCACCGGCAGAGAGTTTTTCCTGGGCCTGCTTTGCCTTATGACGCTTCAATATCAACAAGACAGAACCTGATAAATGAATTACTCTGTTTGCGCTGGCAGATTTTCCGTTCCCAATTGTTATTCCCTTTGCCGTCCGCAACAAGACCTGCCTTACGCTCAATGTATTGTTTTCAAAGTTAATGTCAGACCAGCGCAGGCCAAGCGCTTCGCTGCAGCGCATACCGGTAAAGGCAGTCAGGTAAACAGGTATGAACAAAATGCTTTCAGTTAGATCCTACGCTCCCACCTAAAATTTATAACTACAACCGGATATCCTCGTAGAAACCTTGGGATGTGCCGTGTTTCTGCATAACAACAGGCTCTTACTCATAAGCGGGGGAATATAGCAATTTTTATATATTTTAGCCCGGTAAAACCATGTACGCATTGAGCAAGAAAATACCTGCTCTGCCCGAACTCCTTCGGTGGATTGCTTTGATTCTGCTGTTGACTCCTTCTATGGGGCCATTGCTTATCTCGTCA